>ERZ791785.169-NODE-169-length-70989-cov-7.524826_pt1 | contig 70989 bp, 59 predicted proteins | sample MGYA00509947_ERZ791785 | MGnify/ENA primary metagenome ERZ791785 (study PRJEB30046, sample SAMN00791982) | human gut metagenome | study: EMG produced TPA metagenomics assembly of the A metagenome-wide association study of gut microbiota in type 2... | reverse complement strand
AACTGAACGTTGATGTCGTTCTGGAGTGCACCGGCTTCTACACCAGCAAGGAGAAGAGCATGGCTCACATCCAGGCTGGCGCAAAGAAGGTCGTTATCTCTGCTCCCGCAGGCAACGACCTGAAGACCATCGTCTTCTCCGTCAACGAGAAGACCCTGACCGCTGAGGATCAGGTCATCTCTGCTGCTTCCTGCACCACCAACTGCCTGGCTCCCATGGCTGACACCCTGAACAAGACCTACCCCATCGTTTCCGGCATCATGACCACTGTTCATGCTTACACCGGCGACCAGATGATCCTGGATGGTCCTCAGCGCAAGGGCGACCTGCGCCGTGCTCGTGCTGGCGCACAGAACATCGTTCCCAACAGCACCGGCGCTGCTAAGGCTATCGGCCTGGTCATCCCCGAGCTGAACGGCAAGCTGATCGGCTCTGCTCAGCGTGTGCCCGTTCCCACCGGTTCTACCACCATCCTGGTTGCCGTTGTCAAGGGCAAGGATGTCACCAAGGAGTCCATCAATGCTGCTATGAAGGCTGCTACCTCTGAGTCCTTCGGCTACAACGAGGATCCGATCGTTTCTTCCGATGTCATCGGCATGCGTTACGGCTCTCTGTTCGACGCTACCCAGACCATGGTCGCTAAGATCGACGACGACACCTATCAGGTTCAGGTCGTGTCCTGGTACGACAACGAGAACTCCTACACCTCTCAGATGGTCCGTACCATTAAGTACTTCGCTGAGAACTGCTAATCTCGTAGCTGCGATAAAAATTAAATGATTTGTCGACCGGAGTTTGTCTTGCTCAACTACGAACAAGCCTGATCTGGTACGACAACCATTTTAGAGATTTTTGCACCCTTTCTTTTGTGGTTCTTCCATGAGAGAAAGGGTGTTTTTTATGTGTTTGAAGGATCTCCGCGATGAATTTCTGTATTATGTTACTGTTCGACACCGGGATGCGCTGTAATGAGATGATCCTGATGGAGCCGGAAGATATCAAACCGGACTATATTCTGGTCAAGCATGGCAAGGGCAGCAAGGAACGCGTGGTGCCAAAGTCGCCTGCGATGTCCAAGCAGCTGATGAAGTATCGTACCCTACGGGATGCCTATTTAAAGGAATACCCCAGTCGCCACAAGAACCTGTTTCTCAGCAAGAACGGGAAGCCTTTGACGGATGAAGCGGTTGCCCGGATGCTGAAACATGCGGCAAAAGAGGTGGGAGTGTCGCCCTCGGTACGCGTCAGTCCGCATACCTGCCGCCACACCTTCGCCCAGATGCAGCTGAAAAACGGTCTGGACCTGTACAGTGTCTCTCGCCTGATGGGGCACGTCAATATCATGATCACGCAGCGGTACCTGCTTGGCATCAAGGATAAGGACATAGTGGATCGCGGGACGCAGACCAGCCCCCTGATGAACCTGTGAGGTTACAAAATTGAAATATTGAAGAAATTAAACGAATGTACGATATAAACAGATGGCTGCAAAATTGAAAAGTTGAGAGGTTGTTGTAAAGCTGAAAGGGGGTAGGGATAATCAATGCCGAAGAGAATGTTCATAAAGAGTTTACAAAATTAAGCGTGACAATTGCTGTGAACAGTGCTATAATATCTCCACCTCCGGGAAGTTTAGTATGAAGCTTAGAAGTGAAGATGATGTCATCGGGGGCAATTACGCGGACTCACAGCGGTGAACTGCGTAACATATTTTATCTGTTCGTCGAGGTTCAGGATACTGAGCCTCACCCAGACGGATGGACGTCCCTGCCCAAGGCGAGACGCATGATTAGATAGACTAGTTCCTAAGAGGCTGTATTTTGCCGGTGTACGGTAAGAGTGCGGCTTGGGAGTTCTATCTTTTTGTGCGTCTCTTTTTTTATCTAAAAATTTGAAGTTAGGAGAACAAACAATGGAAAATCAGAAAAAACTGATCGAAAGTCCACTTGGCGGAGAGGCGGCACCGCTCATGATCCCGATGGTGACGAGTGCCTCTCTTGACCAGAACGAGGGGACCCAAGTGGAGCTGTGCGCAGATGGCGGCGTGTTCCGGAAAATGAGCGAGATCAAGGTCAAGCCCATTGAGTGGGTGATCCCAGGCGTGGTCCCACGGGGTGAACTGACGCTGCTTGGAGGTGACGGCGGGGTTGGAAAAGGACTGTACCTTGCCCAGATGATTGCCTATATGACAACTGGCGAGACTTCTGGCTTCTTCCCTGATCGCCCAACGAACACTGGAACGGTGATTATCTTTAGCGGAGAGGACCAAATGGATGCAGTCTGGAAGCCACGTTTGGAGGCGGCAGGAGCGGACTCTGAAAAGGTCCGGGCAATCGATCCGGGAACCTATTGGGCAGAGACTGGTGAGATGCCATACCTTGACAATCCCACAACATTGAACCGGATCATTGCAGCGAGACCTGCGCTTGTGATCTTTGACCCGATCCAGCAGTTTCTGTCTCCAAAGGCCAATATGAACAGCCGAACGAAGATGCGAGAGGCAACGACGCTGCTAAGGACCAAGGCAAGACAGCATGGGTTTGCGGTGATGTTGGTGATGCATACCAATAAAGGTACGAGCGCATCAGGTCGGAAGAGGCTGAGCGGATCGACGGATCTCTGGGACGGAGCACGCAGCGTACTGCTGATGGGACGGACAAAGAACGAAGGCAAGGTCTATGTCTCCCATGAGAAGTCCAGTAATGCTTGCCCGGCGGAGACGGCGCTCTTTACGATCGAAGAGGTGAAGGCGGGCGCAATCTCAACGGCAAAGGCTGTTTTTGACTCGAACACAGATCGGAAGGATAGCGACTTTGTCAACGAAAAGCTTATCCAGTCGACCGGGAAGGATAGATCGGTGCAGGAGATGATCGTGTCGATTTTAGGCAGAGCACCAACAGGTCAGATGGCGAGCGACGAGTTTCAGAAGGCGGTCATGGAGCAAGTTCAATGCAGTAAGAGCACCTATGATAAGGCTCAAAGCAGCTTGGCAAAGACGAAGCTGATCCGGAATGTTCGGGTGGGCCTGGCAGGCGGAAAGGGCTACTGGATGACAGCGCTCGCCAACTTAGAATCGTAAGGTGACTTGATATAAAAAAAAAAAAAAAGGTGAAAAAGCTTGGATTGTATAAAAATCTGCATAAATAGATGCCAATACAGTTGACTTTATGTGAAATACGTGATATGATTGCAACAACATAATGGTTTGAATAAAATTTTGAAAACAACTATATAAACTCGGAATGGTTGCTGATAGCATCGCATCAGGAAACAATATTTTGGAGGGTATGGGGATGAGAAGAGGAACGTAGGTCAAAGGTCGTGGACCGCCATGGCTCTACGACGGATAAGTGTTGCTGACCATCAAGGGTCAGAAGCAGATATACATATAATATAGGTTGCACCTATGGCGGTGCAGAAGGAGGATACAATGATAAGATTATATGGTAAGTATTATCTTGACGCAAATCTGAGTTCCTAGACTGTTAAGAAGGCTCACGAAAAGCGAGCAGGTGGACTCGGCTTTGAGAATGCTACCTATCACACACGGATGATTGACGCGCTGAACTCTGCACTGAGGCTGACGATCCGGGATATCAAGGCAAACGGGAGAATGCCTACATCGGATGAGGTGCAGCAGATCAGGGAGGATATTGTTCAAGCGGTCTGTGGAGTTGAATGGAATATGGGGTGGAAAGAATTCTACCGTTGGCAGAAGTATCTGAGAGATAATGACCCGGTGGGAGATGGAGGTTTAAATTGTGGGAACACAGAATGAGAAAATGCCTTCTACAATAACTGCTAAGGCGACAGAATTGCTTGGCAAGTTATCTGGTCTGGGTATTGAACAGAATGAAGCTACACACTATCAATGCCCGGCGGTAAAGCAACAAACAGACACTTTGGCTGAGCAATTACGGTAGATGGAAGACGCGCAAATTTCAAAAATGATCCTCGAGCAAAAGGCTCCTGTACTGCCGGAAGACGTTTACTATGTTTCACAGGCAATCGGGGAGGCTATATCAGGCTGGGGAGTTGGCCGCTATGTAATCGATGCAGGAACCGGTGCAGGCAAGACGACTGCCATCATAGACCTGCTGAAGAGAAATGTAACAAGCTGCCCCAGATTTGAGGTGGAGGGACGAAAACGGATTCTGTATCTCTGCAACCGAAAAGCACTGTGGGAACAAATAGTCCAAGCTGTTTTGGGCGATGGAGTTAAAAGGGATTTCCGGGAATTGGACTTAATAAACTGGGCGATGAGTGAGTGCCTGAGGTTTGAATTCATCGATGTTTAGACCTACCAGAAGCTCCAGAAAGACTATCAGGAAGACCCAGAGAGGACGCTGGAACACATCAAACGCTGCTATACCTATATTGTCTGTGATGAAGCTCATTATTTTGTGAATGACGCTAAATTCAATCACAAGACAAACGTGGCGTACCAGTGCATCGAGCAGTTGGTTTCGTGTAAAACAGTGATCTATATGAGTGCCACGATGGACTTCTTGATTCAGAAGTGGAAAGAGGAGGGAACGCTTTCTCCAGAGAACTACTACCGAATCCCAAGAAGAAAATCGTGCATCTCAGAAATTCGATTTTACTATCGGGATGCTGAACGCAAGGCTCTTTTGGACTCCATTCCATCGGGTGAAAAAGCGGTCGTTTTCGTGACGAGTTATGCCACACTTGAAAGAATGAGGCTGATATACGGTGATACGGCCGCCTATTACTGCTCTGGTAACAACAAGCACGGCTCTATGGATGCGCTGTATGATTGTGTCCGTGACGGAAAGCTCTTGAAGCGAATCCTCTTTACAACAACGGTCCTCTACAATGGCGTTGACATCAAAGATGAGAAGGTCAAGCATATCTTCATTGAGCAGTGGCTGCCCATGGAAGTAATTCAGGAAATTGGCCGAAAGCGTCCATTGAATGAAAACGACACTTGTAAGCTGTATCTACGCGGTAAAGGGATGCGGGAACTGGAAACACGCCTTAAAGAGGCAAACTAGAATCTCGAACCGGCGCTTTGCTATCGTACAGGTGGTGAGGCTTGGGAAAAGTTTCTGGAGCAACCGGATGTGAATAACCGAATTGGGGAAGAGTCCGTTTTGGATTACGACCATCGAACAGGAGAGTACCACATCAATGAGATGAAGGAGATGCTCTTCCGGTATCAGAAAAGCGTCGCACTGGAAATGTTGCAAAAGGGTTACCATGATGCGATTCTTAGTATGGTTCGGGGTGATTTGGGCGGTCCTGTTCCGGAATATAAGTCAGAGGATGCGTCTGCCTATATTGCTGAGCACATGAATGAACCGATGCTGAAGAAAGATTTGAAAGTGGCGCTTCTGCGTGTCCTTTGCATAGTGCCAGCAAAAGGACGTTCGAGCAAAGAGACGATTGGCAAGTTGCTTCTGAATCGAGAACTTCAAAAGTATGGTGTGGCAATCGAGTCAACAAGAGCGACATCAGGAAAATGGCGCTTTAAGACAGTTTGGACGCTTGTCGAACTGGAGTAAGTGATATGAAAGTGTGCAAAAACGCGCGTCAACATTATAGTAACTGCACGAAAAAATGCACACAATAACATATAGCCCGATAGAAAAACCATGTTACTCGATGGTGAGCAGCATGGTTTTGTTGTATGTATATCGGGGGTAGTTAAAAATCGAGAAGGTGGCGCTGCGTCAGAAGGACAAAGGAATAGTTTTATTTCCCCAGATTCAAAAAAGTCAAAAATGGACATAGAAGACCTCCTCATGTGGTTTCGTTTCGATTCTGCATGGGGAGGTCCCTTTGTTGTGCTTTATTGAATTTCCTGATCAAGTTCGTCAAACAGCGGGCAAGAGAAGAATTGGCCGAGGGTCATATCAAGCCCATCACAGAGCTTTTTAATGGTGGCGATGGACACACGCTGACGGGATGGGTCAAGCATACTATATACCGTAGATGGTGTTACACCGGCACGGGTCGCTAACTCGTTGGGGCGTATCCTACGCTGGTCGCAGAGTTGTTCAAAGCGTTTGGCAACGGCATCTTTTACAGTCATGATGAAGTTCACCTCAACATGATAGTACAGAAGTTCGTGCGGTTTTACGTACGCAGTTGCGTATATCGTGAAAGTATTTTATGTTGTAGAGAATATGTGGCTGCGTAACGACAAAGAATATATTTAACAAAAATGTATCCTCCACATGGAAAATGGAGGGCCATGGACAAAATATGGCGCTATTCTATCAGATTTTGCGCCTTCCTGCCCCTCATAGACACCTGATGGGAAAATATCCGATTCATCTCCCGGCGCTTCCGGGTCAGGTCAGAGTGCACATAGCGCTGCAAGGTGATGTTGGCGTTGGCGTGTCCCAACAATTCGCTGAGGGTCTTTACATCGCACCCAGCCTGCAGGCAGGTCGTTGCAAAGGTGTGGCGCAGTGCGTGCGGGCGCACTTGACGGACAGTCGCCTGCTTCAGATACGCTTTGATGCTTTTCCGATAGCAGCGAGGTTCGGTTGGCTTGGACTCGCTGCCGGACAGGAACCATGCAGCATTGCTGGTGCTTCCGCGCAGCTTTTTCAGCATAATAAGCAGCTGATTCGGGATTGGAATTTCCCGGCGGGAGGTGCGGGTTTTGGGCGTTTGGATGACCACCTTTGTATGACCGTTTCCGCAGGAAATTCGGCAGACCGTTCGGTTGATCTTCAGCGTGCCAAGTTTCAGGTCAAAATCGCCCCATTGCAGGCCGCAAATCTCACCAATTCGGAGCCCCAATTCCAGCCCCAGTAGTAAGCCGATTTTGCGAGGCGTGGGGTTCGCCTGTACATATTGATGAAGTCGCTGCTGTTCCGCCGGGGAGAGAGGCGCAGAAATTTTGTCGATGGCTTTTGGCAGCGCAACTTCCAGCTCCATTGGACGAATCAAACGTAAATGAGCGGCATATTTGCAGATACGTCGCAGCATCGAGAGGCATTCCCGGGCAGAGGAGTTTCCCAGTGGCTTGTGTGCCGCATCTGTGGGCGTGATGATTTGCTGCATGGCCTGTTCCAGAAAGCTTTCCTCAAGGGATGCAACGGGCACCTTGCTCAAAACCGGAAGAAGATATTTGTGCAGCGTGTACGAATAATGCGCATAGGTGGATTCTTTTATAGCGTTTTTCAGAGAGCACAGCCATACCTCGGACAGTACTTCAAAGGTCAGGTCGGTTTGATTCAGGTTATAGAACCCCGCCTCCGCTTTTCTCTGGATTAGTACCCGTTTGACCTCCGCATAGGCCGTTCCGTAAACGTAACCCCACTGGATCTTCCCCTCCGGTGTGCGCGCCTTGATGTACCTGCCTTCCCACCGACCGTCCTTACGCTTGCGAATGTTTTCTCCCCGTCGCGCCATCGCTGTTTCCTCCTGCTGTTTAGACCCTCATCTGACCCCTTATTTTCTCAATCTTCGTTTACAGCTGGAATTATTATACAGAACTAGGCATGATACAAAAACAATCCGGCCTTCGCGATGTTTTTTCAGGGTCAAATGTGATACATTTATGATGATTTCTATTGAATCCCAGATATAACCATGATAAAATAAGATGAGATTATAGACAACGATGTCAAAGGAACGGTATCCTCCATTTTCCATGTGAAGGATACCCCTGAATTGCGGAAAGGGGTGAACAAGGTGGCATTGCGTCTGTTTGAGCACAACGAGAAAGCATATCATGCGGCTGTCCGGATGATGGAGCAGTATGGCAAGGCCGCCATTGTCCACCCCACCGGCACCGGAAAGAGCTACATTGCGTTCAAGCTGATCGAGGACAACCCGGAGAAGGTCGTGATCTGGCTTTCGCCCAGTGAATATATCTTCAAGACACAGCTGGAGAGCCTGAAAAGGAACGACCCGGATTTTCCGCTGGCGAACGTCCATTTTTACACCTATGCGAAGCTGATGTGCTGTACCGAAGGCCAGCTTGCAGAAATCGCAGGACTTCAGCCATCTTATATCATATTGGACGAATTCCACCGTGCCGGCGCGGAATGCTGGGGCGAAAGCACGGTGGCTTTGTTAAAGTTATGCCCGGAGGCAAAACTGCTGGGCTTAACAGCGACAAACATCCGGTATCTGGATAATAACCGTGATATGGCCGAAGAGCTTTTTGATGGCCGTGTTGCGAGCGACATGACCCTTGGCGAAGCAATCGTCAGGGGTATTTTGCCTGCTCCGAACTATGTGACCACCGTCTATCAGTACCAGAAAGACTTGGCACGCTATCAGACAAGAGTGGATAATCTGCGTTCTCCCGGCATTCAGGATGTGAATCAAAAATATCTGGATGCCCTGCGCCGCGCCTTGGAACAAGCAGATGGATTAGACAAGGTTTTTGAACATCATATCACGAACAAGTCTGGAAAGTACATCGTGTTCTGCGCCAACAAGGAGCACATGGACGAGATGGTGTCCCATGTGCCGGAGTGGTTTGCAAAGGTGAATGCGGAAGTGGCGGTCTACGAAGCCTACTCGGATGACCCCGGTACAGACAAGGCTTTTGCCGACTTCAAGGCCGATGAAAGTGACCGCCTGAAGCTGCTATTTTGCATCGACATGCTCAACGAGGGAGTTCATGTAGAAGGCATTTCAGGTGTCATCCTGTTCCGGCCCACCATTTCACCCATCATCTACAAGCAGCAGATTGGCCGTGCACTAACTGCGGGGGATAATTCCTCTCCACTTATCCTCGATGTTGTCAACAACTTCGAAGGTCTATGTAGCATTGCGGGGTTGCAGGGCGAGATGCAGGAGACAGTCCATCGGCTCTATGCCAATGGTGAGGGCGATAGGATCATCACCGAGCGATTTGAGGTCATCGAACAGGTACACGACTGCCGGGTACTGTTTGAGCAGTTGCAGGCAAGCCTTTCTTCCAGTTGGGATCATTATTTTTCGGAAGCAAGCATTTACTATGCGGAGCATGGCAACCTGAATATTCCAAAACGTTATACCACACCGGCGGGATTGAGCCTTGGCGAATGGCTGACGACCCAGCGCCGTGTTCGTGCGGGACAGATTCCGGGGAACTTGACCGAACAGCAAATTGCACGGCTGGACAGCATCGGGATGGAGTGGGGCAACCGCAACGATGCCGCATGGGAACGTGGTCTGGAGGAAGCACGAAAATTTCGGGAACAGTTTGGGAATTTGCAGGTCCCGGCGAAATACAAAACGAAAGATGGCTATCCTCTGGGAAAGTGGGTCAACAATGCGAGGAAACGCCGAAACGATGGAAAGCTGACGGAAGAGCGCATCCGACAGTTGGATCAGTTAGGGATGGCATGGAAGGTATTTGATGTCCGATGGGAGCAGGGGTATGCACTTGCGGCAGTCTATGCGCAGGAGTATGGAAATCTGGATGTTCCACGAGATTATAAAACAGCAGATGGAAAAACGCTTGGCCGCTGGATTCAAAATCAAGAACTAGCCTATGAGCAGAAAAAGTTGTCTGCGGATCAGATCAAACGACTGGAAACCATAGGAATGCAGTGGGGCAGTCGCTATGACCGACAGTGGAATGCGGTTTATCAGTCAGCAAAACAGTACTTTGAGGCAAATGGAGACCTTGACATTCCGGTGGCATATATTTCGCCGGAGGGCTATGCCCTTGGAAAATGGGTGCGGCGGCAGCAGTATGCATATCGGAATCCGGAGAAGAGCAATGCAATCTTATCACAAGAGCGCATTGAGTTGCTGGATGCCATCGGAATGCAGTGGGAGAAACCGGACTCGTGGCAGCACCGGTACGAGCTGGCGCAGGAATATAAAAAGCAATATGGAAATCTGGAGATTCCGGCAAAATACAAGACTGCGGATGGCATTTGGCTGAGCCGGTGGGTATATAACCAGAAGCGGCTGCTGCAAAGCGGGTCGGAAAAGTTGAGCGAAGAACAAAAGAAACAATTGGAGAAACTGCTGAACGGTTCAGCGATAGAATTTAAAGAAAATGGGATTCTGCGAAGGCAGAGTGATAACTGAACGGGGAGAAGACGACTTTGGAGAAGGAGAATCTGAATTATTTTGTGGAGTTTGGAGAACATTATGTCCACATAACGGTAAGACAAAAGCACTACTTGGAGATGCGGTCAGTAGTAGATCGGGTTCTTGCAGCGGCAGCACTGATTGTGCTATCACCGTTGCTTCTGGTGGTGAGTGTTGCACAGAAGATCAGTGCTCCAGACGAGCCAATCTTTTTTTTGCAGAAGCGCGTGGGCAAAGATGCACATTGCTTTAACATTATAAAATTCCGAACCATGAAGAGCACAGCACCTAAAAATGTAGCTACGGGTGATCTGGAAAGCCCCGAAATATATATTTCAAAGCTTGGCCGTATTCTACGTGATACTAGTATAGATGAACTTCCGCAGCTCTGGAATGTGGTCCGAGGTGAAATGAGCCTCATTGGCCCCCGCCCACTGGTATATACCGAGCGCGAGATCCGTTTTTTACGTCGATGGTACGGTGTATATCAGGTGCGGCCTGGTATTACCGGTTGGGCACAGGTAAATGGACGGGATACCGTGGATATCTACGATAAAGTCTATTATGACCGTGAATATGTCCAGAATGTCAGCCTGAAGTTTGATTTGAAGGTCATCTGGAAAAGTGTTCTGGTCGTGTTGGGGCGAAAAGGTGTCGTGGATGGAAAGGTTGATCCGGAGTTCCGGAAGGAAAGCATTGTGCTACTGAAAGAGAGCCAGTTGGTGAAGCAGGAAACGAATGCAGAGAATGAGTTACAGTGGTGTGAATGATGCAGAATTACAGCGTCCTGATGTCCGTTTATCAAAAGGAAAAGCCCGAATATTTGAGACAGGCAATCAAAAGCATTCAATCGCAGACTGTTCCAACAAATGATTTTGTGTTGGTGTGCGATGGACCTCTGAATCCGGAGTTGGATGCAGTGATTGCCGCAAAACAGCAGGAGATGGGTAGTGTCCTGAATGTCGTCCGGCTGGCGAAGAATAGCGGCCTTGGCAGTGCCCTGAACGAAGGTATCCAACACTGCAAAAATGAGCTAGTTGCCCGGATGGACAGTGATGATATTGCCTACCCAGACCGTTGTGAGAAACAGCTTGCGGTGTTCAGCGCACACACAGAGATTAGTATCTGCTCTGGCATTGTGGAGGAATTCACTACATCTCCGGAAATTATTGATGCGAGGCGTGTGCCACCAGAGACCAGCGTGGAAATTGTAGAATTTGCAAAGAAACGTTGCCCGTTCAATCACCCGTGTGTGATGTACAAAAAATCGGCGGTCGAGGCGGCTGGCTCATACCAGGACTTCTATCTGCTGGAGGATTATTACCTTTGGCTCCGGATGCTGATGGCAGGGTATCAGGGCTACAACATTCAAGAGCCGTTGCTCCACATGAGAGCCGGTTCTGATATGTATAGGCGGCGTGCCGGTTGGAAATATGCCAAGACGCAGGCTAAGTTGTTCAAGTTTATGAAGGACAGCGGTTTCATTGGGAGCGGCCAGTATATTAAGAGCTGTGTGATCCGCATTGGGTCGGCATTGGCACCGAACTGGTTAAGAAAATTCGTGTTTGGAAAAGTGTTGAGGAAATAGGAATGAAAATAGCAATTTTGATTCAATGCCACAAAAATCCCATCCAGATGAATTTGCTGCTTGAGCGGTTGAATCATCTGGATATTGATTGCTAACCTAATATCGATAAGAAAGCTAACGTTTCCGATAATATCGTTTACAGAGAAAATGATTGCGTTGCCAGATGAACAGCATGTTTCGGTGAAGCTAGCACAGAGTGTGCAGGCTACTGCAACCCTAAACCTTTTGAACACTGTCCTCTATAGTGGATTATGACTATTGCGGTTGAGTATTGGACAGGATTGATCTCTTTACTTAGCTGATGCGATTATAGAAAATATTTGAGAAAGTTAAGAAGATTTTTGTCCATTATTGGAATAGCTGGAATCATGGTACACATAGGCAAAACAATTTAAAATCAAATTTGTTTCCGCACTGATTTATTGAAAGAAAAGTGTGACAAAAGGTTATCAAGAAAGAGCGGGATGCGCTGACAGGTGGCTGCAACAGAACATGGATAGTGATTGCAAGCTTACAAGGCGAAAAGTTGGTATGAACATTGATAATAGTTTATTGAGGTGTGAAATAGTTGTATGATTTATAAAGATACACCCATAGATGTGACAGTTTTGATGTCCACATATAACGGAGACAGGTTTCTGAGAGAACAGTTGGATAGCATTTTTTCTCAGGAAAAAGTTCATGTGAGACTTATTGTAAGAGATGATGGCTCATCAGACAGAACACTTGATATATTGAGAGAATATCAAGCCGCTCATAGTGATATGCTGATTATATCCGATGGGAATAATATGCGAGCGTGTGCATCGTTCCTATATTTAATTCGTACTTATACTGAAGGATCATATTTTGCATTATCCGATCAAGATGATGTATGGGATACTAACAAGCTGATCTCTGGCATTCAAGCCATTCGAAATGAAGAAAAGAGGATGCCGAATATACCAATCCTATACTATTCTAATCTGAGAATCGTAAATGAAGATAATGAGTTCTCAAGAATATCTCATACGTCTCCGCACATTTCAAATAATAAATATGCTGCTTTGATAGAAAATTTGGCAACAGGATGCACAATAGTGTATAACCAAAAGCTGGCAAAAATGGCACAACTGGTAAAACCGATGGAGTATTCAATGCATGACGTATGGTTATATAGAGTGGCTAGCCTTTTTGGCAAAACGATATATGATTTTGAACCACGCATTAATTATCGGCAACATACAGGGAACGTCGTCGGAGCATCTTTGAGAAGACTAGGACTTGGTAAAATAAAAAATGAATTATTTTGGATATTTGATAGAACAAAGAATAGTTGGTATACAGACATTCAAATACTATATAGACAATTTAATAGTGTAATGAGTGAAGAAGACAGGAGTATCTCTCTTGAAATATTAGAATCTAGCAGAAATATGAAGACGAGATGGTGCGTGATGACAGATAAACGGCTTAAATCAAATAGCATATATCGAAATATCAAGTTTATGATAAAGGTATTATTTGGAAATGAATAAAAAGATAAGAGTAGCCTTGGTTTTTTGGGTGTACTGTGCAATACTCATTACGTTTAATGAGTTTATTGGGCTGTTTGTATCAAAAGCATTTATGCGTGTTGGCTATATATTTCTGATGGTGCTATTCTTCGGAACAACACTGGATAGATACAATTTTAAAGTGAAATTATCCAAAACTGACTGGATAGTTTTGACATATATTGCGTATACGTTTTTTAGGGGCTTATTACAACTAGTGAGTGGAAATGCTATAATCGGGACTGTCATGACGTGGGGGCAAAACTGGATTCCCGTATGTTCCTATTTTATAGCACGTGATTTGAAGGATACGGAAAGAAAAACTATTGAGTATTTATTTGTCTTGTTGTCAGCAATTAGTGTGACCATGGGCTTTCTTAACACCAAAATTAATTTTCTCCCAAAAGAGGGAGCGTTTGCTGGAGGCCTATACGCTGATACTGGAAATGGTTCGCTACAGTTAAGAGGATACTCAATGGCAGGAATTGCATTGATAACCGGCTTTATCTGTGGATATTCATTGTGCCTTCTTTTAAATCTTAAAATAGAGAAGAAACAAAAAATAGCACTAATTGTTGTTAATTTGTTTGGATGTCTTAATTCTTTATCTCGAGGTGCAGTAGCTTTTGTGGTGATTGCAGCTGGAATATATTTACTTATCTTAATGCCTCGGAAGAAAAAGTATATCCTAAAAAGGAAAGTAATCGATATTGTGATGATATCGCTGATAGGAATTGCATTTATAGCAATGAAAATTGACAAAATAACAAGTTCGAAGTTTTTTGGTAGATTTTTCACGGCAGGCATATCAAGAACAGAGGGCAGCAATTTCTATAGAACAGAATTTCAACATAATGCGTTTAATATGTTTATGCAGTCTCCTGTTTTCGGAAAAGGATATGGATTTACAGGATATCAAGCTATAAGTGCGGGTGTTGAAGGAACGATAAATACAGAGAGCTATATTCTCTCGCTTTCTATCAGTGCGGGAATAATAGGTTTGGTACTTTTTGCAGCGGTGGCAATTAAATCACTAATAAAATATGATAAACGATTTTTAAAATATGCATGCACTGTTACCGGTATGCTAACATGGAGTTGTATGTATATTTTATTAGATAGCGATTTAATTGGTCTTTTTTACTGGTACTGTATTGGCGCTCTAGGAGAAAGGAAAAATCCTAATGAAAAAAATACTGTATTGCATGCATGTGGGATGGAACTGGATTAAGCAACGGCCTCATTTTATAGCTGAGGAGTTGGCAAAAGAATATGATGTAACTGTAATAAGTGACTATAACTACCGTGTAAAAACTCATCATAATAGTAAAGCTCAAAATCTAAGGATAAAAAACTTTTATAAAATACCTAAAATCGATAGCACTAAACATTTATGTAAGGTGAATGTTCTTCTTAGAAAGCTTTATTACTTAAAATGCATAAAGAGCGAGAACCCGGATTGTATTTATGTGATGACTCCAGAGGCAATTAACTATATTCCGGATTGGTATACTGGTGTTGTTATATACGATTGCATGGATGATATGCTTTCGTTTGATTTTACGCGGAAGAAGTATAATCAATTATATGAAGCCGAAAACAAATTGATAAATCGATCAGATATAGTATGTGTGAGTAGTGAAAATCTAAAAACAAAATTGCAAAAGAGATATTCAAAATCCTATAATAACAAGTATATACTGGTAAGGAATGGATATAGCGGCGAAAACATTTCGCTTTCCGATGTGCCGAAAATCAAAAAAGAGGGAAAACGGCATACTATATGTTATTTTGGAACAATCGCAAGTTGGATGAATTTTGAGTACATCATAAAAAGCTTGCAAGATCTTGATGATATTGAGTATCTTCTAATTGGGCCTAAACAAACGGGTGTGAAAGTTCCTTCACACAGTAGAATAAAATGTCCTGGATCTATTGCTCACGAAGATTTATATGAAGCAACAAAAGATGTGGATGCCTTTATTATGCCTTTTGTTGTCGATGACTTGATTTTATCTGTCGATCCTGTAAAATTATATGAATATATCAATTTTGATAAAAATATTGTGTGCGTAAAATATCCAGAGGTCGAAAGATTCTCGAAGTTTGTGTATTTCTATTCTGACTACATCTCGTATATTGATGCAATAAAGAAAGCTGCTTTTGGAACAGAAATTAAGTATTCAATAGAGGAAAAAAATAGGTTTCTTGAATCGAATACATGGAGTGTTAGAGCAAAGATTGTTTCGAAGATGATTGACAAGAAAATGAAAAAATGATCACAAAGAAGGAAAAGTAGGAGAGAGATAATGAAAAAAATAATGCTGGTGTTCGGTACTCGCCCCGAAGCAATTAAAATGTGCCCGCTGGTCAATGAATTAAAGAAACATCAAAGTATTGAGACGATTGTCTGCGTAACCGGCCAACACCGGCAGATGTTGGATCAGGTGCTGGAAGCGTTTTCTGTTGTGCCGGATTACGACCTTTCTATCATGAAGGATAAGCAGACGCTGTTTGATGTAACGGTGAATATTCTGGAACGAATCAAAACAGTTCTGGAAGAAGTAAAGCCGGATGTTGTATTGGTACATGGTGATACGTCTACTACCTTTGTGACGGCATTGGCCTGTTTCTATTTGCAGATTCCGGTCGGACATGTGGAAGCCGGACTGCGTACCTATAACATTTACAGCCCCTACCCGGAAGAGTTCAACCGGCAGGCGGTTTCAATCATCAGTCAGTATAATTTCGCCCCCACTGAGCTCTCTAAGCAGAATCTGCTGAAGGAAGGTAAGAACCCCGAGAGCATCTATGTAACAGGAAACACTGCCATTGATGCCCTAAAAACCACGGTGCGTGCAGACTACACTCATCCTGAGCTGGATTGGGCCAATGACAGCCGTTTGATTATGATCACAGCCCACCGCCGAGAGAATCTGGGTGAGCCGATGCGGCATATGTTTAAGGCAATCCGCCGCGTGATGGACGAGCATCCGGACGTGAAGGCAATTTATCCCATTCACATGAACCCGGTGGTGCGAGAAATTGCCAATGAGTATCTGGGCGACGATGACCGAATCCACATCATTGAGCCGCTGGACGTGCTGGATTTCCATAACTTTCTGAGCCGCAGCTATTTGATCCTGACTGATTCTGGCGGCATTCAGGAGGAGGCACCTTCTTTGGGCAAGCCGGTTCTGGTTATGCGGGACACAACAGAGCGTCCGGAAGGAATTGCTGCTGGCACATTGAAGCTGGTCGGAACCGAGGAGGAGACCATTTATCGGGAGTTCAGCCGTTTGCTGTCTGACAAGGCAGAGTATGATGCTATGAGCAAGGCAAGCAATCCTTATGGCGATGGACATGCCTGTGAGCGGATTGCAAAAATAGTATGTGAAAAATAATATTATGAAGAAAAATGTACTAAAGCTCAATATAGTTGCGGCTCTTTTCCTACAAGTCGTAACAATGATAAGTGGTTTTATAATCCCTAAAATTACGCTCTCGTATTTCGGATCATCTGTAAATGGTTTGGTCTCATCAATAAATCAATTTTTGAATTATATAACATTGTTAGAAGGTGGCGTTGGCAGTGTTATTATGTCAATCCTTTATAGGCCACTCTATGAAAAAGATCAAAAAAGAGTTAGTAAAATTATAAATACTACATCGAAATTTTTTAGGGTGATTGGAACCATTTATATAGGATATGTTGTTTTGTTATCGATAATCTATCCTAAATATATTGCAAGTGATTTTTCGAAAGAATTCATTATTACGCTCATCTGGGTTCTAGCTTGTAACACCTTCTTTCAATATTTTCTTTCGATTACATATAGATTACTGCTTAATGCAGACAAAAAAGTAGCATTTGTTTCTTTTGTTCAGGCATTTGCTGTGATTCTAAATATAATATGCGTTGTTGCGTTTACAATAAAATTCAGAAACATAGTTATAACAAAAGCAATAAGTGCAGCAGTGTTTTTGATTCAGCCGATTTTATATCGAATTTATGTAAAAAAAGAGTACAAGATTGATTCGGAAGACGGAATAGATGAATTCACCCAATCACATCGTTGGGATGGATTGGGAATTAATACAGCATATTTCATTCATTCTAACACGGATATTATTATCCTTACTATTTTTACATCTTTAACCGATGTTTCAATATATGCAATCTATCTTTTGATAGTAAATGCATTGAAGAATCTGATTGAATCTATATCAACTGCGCTGACACCATCATTCGGTAGTGTTTTAGCGTCAGGCAATTCGAAACAAGCAAATGAATTTTTTGACGCATATGAGCTCATCGTTTGTTTAATTACAACAATTTGTTTCACCTGTGGAATGATTCTTGTGACGCCATTCGTTGATGTGTATACAATGAACATTCATGATGCAAATTACCATCAGGTTCTTTTTGGAATCCTGTTAATGATTTCTGAAATGATATATTGCTATAGAGATCCATATGTTTCAGCTTCTTATGCAGCTGGTCATATTAAGCAAGTTTCAAAGTACGCTTACGTTGAAGCTGGTATTAATATTGTTCTATCTGTAATATTGGTTAGACGCTTTGGATTAATAGGTGTTGCAATCGGCACTTGCATTAGTATGGCCTATAGAATGCTTATGCAAGTGAATTATTTGAAAAGCAATATACTGAATAGACCATGGCATATATTTGCTAAGCTGTTATTGATAAATATAATTAGCGCAGTGATATCCACAGTTGTTTCTTTTAAGTTCATTGATCTTCATGTGCTTAATTATTTTCAGTGGCTAATAGTTGCTGTTAAAGTGTTTTTAATTGTTGTATCTAGTGAAATCTTGTTGCTTTTTCTCTTTGATAGAAAAGATTTAAGTTTACTTTTGGACAAGCTGCGTGAAAAGGAGAAAAATAAATGAATGAAGTGTGCGTATCTGTACAGCAAATGCAGAATATCGAATATAATATTCTTAAGTTTATCAAAGGTGTCTGCGAGAAAAATAATTTGCATTATTATCTTGCATATGGAACATTAATTGGAGCAGTACGACATAATGGATTCATTCCATGGGACGATGATATTGACATTTTGATGCCACGCAATGATTATGAAGAATTTGTCAAAGCTGTTGAGGCAGAAAACCATCCATATTATAAATTAGTTTCAAAGGAAACCGAAGAGAACTTTACTGCACCTCTCCCCAAAGTGATAGATAGTCGGATTGAACTGGTTCAGAATTATAGCTTTATCGAGAAAGTCATATTGGGACCTTATGTTGATTTGTTTATTTTGGATGGTTGCGGAGAAAGTGAAGAACAAGCGTCCAATCACTTCGAAACATGTTATAAAGTATTCAAAAAATGGTTGATAGCTGATACGGATTTCTTTAAGACGGCAAATCGCTTTACTGCACTGTTAAAAAGAATCCTCTACTTTCCAATCAAGAAAAAAGGATACGAATCTTTCCTGCATGACTTATCGACGGAATGTACAGTGTATAGTTATGAACAATCAAGTTATGTTGGAACCTTAATGTTTCCATCTACAAACGGAAATAACAAAAAGTCGGAGTTTTTGGGCAATGTATGGTCCAAGAAATACTTTGGGGAAGGAGTAGAACTTGCATTTGGAGATGAGAAGTTTACAGTACCGGTATCGTATAAGGAAATGTTGAGCACGTGGTATGGCAATTTCATGGAATTGCCACCTGAAGAGCAACAATTACCGCATCATAAATATACTTTGAGAATTCCTGACGGTTTGGATTTAGAAAATATATAAATAGGGGAATGATATAAAATGTACTATTTGAATCCGTGCATACAAAACCTTGTTCGCGTTTTTGATCAAAATGAGAGAAAAGATTATCTGCGTCTTGACTTGAACGAAAACCCCGGCGGCTTACCTCGAGAATTTGTTGAATCAGTTCTAGCAGAAGTTACCCCTCAGATGGTGGCACAATATCCTGAAACGCTCCACTTCACACAAGTACTGGCAGACTATATTGGAACAGATATTGCTAATATTTGCATCACAAACGGTTCGGCGGAAGCGATCCGTTATGTGATACAAGCATTTACAGCTCCAAACGGCAGAATTGTTGGAGTCGTTCCTTCTTATTTTATGTTTCAGGTCTACTCTGAAATGTACGGTAGGGATTTTGTGAAAGTTCCGTACAATGATGACCTGACTATTAGTATTGACAATATTGAACAAGAGCTGAGCGAAGATACGCAAATGCTGATTCTTCTTAATCCTAACAATCCTATGGGAAATGTATATACAGATGAAGAGTTTGAAAGGCTGTTCAAAATTTGCCAAGAAAAAGAGATTACACTTTTGATTGATGAGGCATATCATTATTTTTACCCCAAGACATTCATAAAGTATGCTTTGAATAATAGAAGAGTCTTCGTCACTAGAACGTTTTCAAAGCTCTTTTCAATGGCTGGGTGTCGCTTAGGATATGTGGTGGGTAATCCCGAGGATATCAAATATGTTCAGAAATTTTGCACACCACATAATACAAATGCTTTCGCAATGCTATTTGCAGAGAAAATCATTACAACGCCGGGAATGGTCGAGGGCTTGATAGCTAAATTCAACGAAGGAAGAAATTATTTGCTGAACAGCTTAGATGCAAATGGATATCGACACAAGGGCGAAGCCGGTAATTTCTTATTTATTGAGCCAAAGACGAATGCAGGACGCATTGTTGATCGAATGAAAAAGGAAATGAAAATCCTTATCAAAGAATATCCTAATGTTGGTGAATTTGGAAATTGTTTGAGAGTCTCTATCGGTGAAAAACAGTATATGGAACAATTTATGGATTCTTTGCTGAAAATAGACAGATAAGAAAGCTAGATGTGAGTGATATGACAAAAGTTATAACATATGGTACATATGACTTGCTCCACTATGGCCACATTCGATTGCTTAAAAGGGCAAAAGAACTCGGAGATTATTTAATTGTTGGTGTCACCGCCGATGATTTCGATAAGGCGAGAGGAAAAATAAATGTACAGCAGTCCTTGATGGAACGAATTGAGGCTGTACGCGCTACAGGACTTGCAGATAAGATCATCGTAGAGGAATATGAGGGTCAGAAAATTGATGATATTCGTAGATATGGTGTAGATATTTTTACTGTTGGTTCTGACTGGAAGGGGAAATTCGACTATCTCAACGAGTTCTGCAAGGTTATATATCTTGACCGTACAGATGGCATCTCTAGTTCGGAGTTACGCGCTGAACAGCAAAGCTTAAGGCTTGGTATAGTGGGAACTTCTCCAGTTGTGGAAAAGTACATAACCGAAAGTAAATATGTAAATGGTGTTGATGCCATCAATGCCCAATATCCCCAATATGGATTGGATGACGATAAGGATTCGTTACAGAATGGGTACTCTTATTTACTAAAACAAGTTGATGCTGTTTATATAGGATCATCGCCGAAACACCACTACTGGCAAATTTGTCAAGCCTTAAAGAGCGGAAAACATGTGCTTTGCGAGGCACCGATCGCATTGACTGAAAAGCAAAGCCTAGAACTATTCAAGGTGGCACAAGATAATAATTGTGTCTTAATGGATGCCATTAAAACAGCGTATTCAATGGCTTATTCACGTCTTCTGCTTTTGCTCAAGGAAGGCATAATAGGAGATATTTACTCAGTTGATGCAACCTGTACCAGCTTGCGAAATTTGAGCAATAACTCATGGGATAGTATTTGTGAATGGGGACCTACAGCATTACTTCCGGTCTTTGATATTTTGGGAACAACATATAAAGCAAAACAAATTGTGTCGCATATGGATGATCAAAAGAAAGACTTGTTTACAAGAGTGACATTTGTATACGAGCATGCGGTTGCATCAGTGAAAGTTGGAACGGGGGTAAAATCAGAAGGCGAATTGATTGTATCTGGGACAAAAGGGTATGTATATGTTCCGGCACCTTGGTGGAAAATGGAGTATTTTGAGACCAGATACGAAGATTCCTCAAAAAACAGGCGGTATTTCTACCAATTAGATGGTGAAGGGATTCGATATGAATTGGTTTCTTTTCTTCAAACAATTCGTAAAGGGAAAAAAGAATCCTACATAAGAAAAAATGTGTCTAGTGAGATTTGTAGTATTATTGAGGATTTTTATAAAGGAACAGATTTTATAAAAATATAATACTTTACAAAAATACAAAAGGATGTGTTAGAACGATGCAAAAGAGGCTGTTAGTTCTTGGTGGAAGTCAATTTCAAATTCCTTTAATTAAGCGAGCCAAAAGTGAAGGCTATTTTGTTGGTGTTTTTGATATAAGTGAAACCGCACCAGCAAGAAAATATGCTGACTATTTTTATTCAGTTAGTCTAAAAGATAGAGAAGCCGTTTTGAACGCTGCAAAGAATTTTTCACCCGATGGAATCACTGTAGGAATGGTTGACATTGCTGTCCCTACATGTGCATACGTGGCGCAGGTTTTGAATCTTCCGGGTATGAACCTGAAAACAGCAGAGAGCGCAACTGATAAATACAAAATGATTTGTGCATTTGCTGCGGCAGATGTTCCTCACCCTAAATTTCAGCTTATTGAGAAAGAAGATTCTGAGATTGCTAAATGCAATATTGACTACCCCGCAATTGTAAAACCGATTGATATGGCTGGCAGTCGAGGGATTTTTCTTGTTCACAATGATGCGGAGTTTAAAAGAGCTGTGAAAGATAGCTCGAAACTTGGGGATAGTGGCAAGGTACTGGTAGAAGAATATCTCGTTGGCCCCGAAGTGAGTGTGGAACTTATAGTCAAGAATGGAAAGGCGCATGCAATTCAGGTGACAGATAAAACGACATCTGGTGCCCCCCCATTTTGCAGAAACAGGTCATTTGCAACCTTCACAATTGGACAAAAATATCATCGATTCTGTAAAAAAGGTCGCTTGTTCTGCAGCGGAGTCGTTGGAGCTGAAAAATAGTCTTGGACATGCAGAGATAAAAATAACGTCTTCTGGCCCCAAGATGATAGAAATCGGAGCAAGGCAAGGCGGTGATGGAATCGCAGAGCAATTGATAGAATTGTCTGCCGGAGTGAGTTTTAATGAAATTGCTATTAGGATTGCAATGGGTGAAGATTTCTCTATTCCGGAAATGATAGATTCGACAGCAAGCTGTATCCGGTTTATTACATCGAAAAAAGGTATTTTGAGTGAAATCAAAGGTGTTGAAGAAGCACGGAAGATTAAATATATTTATGATGTATCAATTGATGGTATTGTAGGAAATCAGTACAATGATATGGTGGATAATTCAGGAAGAATTGGATATATAATTGCAAAAGCAGAGACTGCGTGGCAGGCTCAAGAGGCATGCGACAAGGCAATAAATACTATAATAGTTGCATATAAGCAATGAAAGGTTTGCATATGGAAGATTTAGGAAGCTATATTGAATTTCCGTTGGAAAAAGGCAAGGAATTATTTAAAGATATACCAGAAGGCAACATTATAAGATTGAATACCTGCCGTGCGGCAATCTATCATTCTGTTCGATGCCTTGGAGTCAATAAAGTGTGGATTGCAAAATATCAGTGTGATGTTGTTCGAGACTTTTTGCTGAGGAAAGGCGTAGAGGTTCTCTATTACGAAATCGATGAAGCTTTTAATCCTAAATTAGAGCGTAATGAAGATGATACAGCAATTGTTTTGACAAATTATTTTGGTGTTCTTGGTGATAAACATTTCAAACCTCTTATCGGAAAATACCAAAATGTTATTATTGACAACGCACAAGCTTTTTTTACACCCCCCATGGACGGATGCATAAACTGTTATTCGCCTAGAAAATTTGTTGCAACTCCTGATGGAGCATATGTTATTGGCGAAAACGTTAATCGGTTTGACTATCCACAGGATTTGTCATCTCAAAATTCGGCATTTCTCTTTATGAGATATGAGTATGGCTGCAATAACCTTGGATATCAGTATAAAAAAGAAAACGATAAACGTATAGATGAATCGGATGTTTTATTGATGTCGCCGCTTACACATGCATTACTTGATTCCTTTGATTATAGTTCAATCTACGATAAGAGAAAAGAAAACTATTTGTACGCAAAGCAGTTATTAGATAAACTGAATCGCTTGGATACTAGCACGCTGTTTGAGACAGAATGTGCGCCTATGGGGTATCCGCTATGGACAAATTATGAAATTATACCGGAGTTTCATAAAAAACATATCTACCAAGCGAGATTCTGGGAGTGGTTGATCGATGATACTTCGGACAAATCACACAGTCTTGAAAACAATTTTGCAAAATACATTGCACTTCTTTGTACAGACCAAAGATACGGGAAAAAAGAAATTGATATGCAGTTCCAAATTGTACAAGAAGTAAGAAATAGAAGATGAGCTGATGGGAAGAATCTCGAAGTTCTTTGAAATCTGCTGCTCTCGTGATGAAGTCACAACAAATGTGAATGTTCATTAAGCATAGTCGATATATTTCGCCTACACGTTTCTAGTTGAGCGGGGAACAAAAATGAGTGAAAGTGGTATTGTAAAAATTAAGGGGGGGGGGGGGAAAAACAATGCTATAAGTTTTATTCGTATGATAGCAATGGAAATGATTATTATATGTCATATAATGCAGTATTACGATTTTGTACTTGCATGGTGGTTCAATATCGGCGTTCAAATTTTTCTGTGCATTTCCGGATTTCTTTATGGTCGGAAAGCAATAGAAAACATAGCACGATTTTATAACCAGAGAATAAAAAAGATTTTGGTGCCATATTATCTGACTCTAATTCCATTTGCTTTTTTCGAATTTGCTTTTTGCTCTGCCGATATTAGCTTTAAGAACCTTTTAGAAGCAATCGTTCTGCACACAACGCTTAAGGGAGCAGGACATCTGTGGTTTGTTCCAACAATTCTATTATGCTATTTAATTACACCGTTGATACAGATTTACAGAGATGAATATGTTCGAAGCAAAAGATCGTGGTATGTATTCTTGAGTTTCGGTGTAATAAGCGTTTCATTGTTTTTTGGACTTTTTAATGATTTTTTCAATCCTGCATGGATAGCCTGTTATGTTATTGGTTATGCTCTTGGAGTCAACGAAAAAAACTTGTGGGTTGAAAACATAAAGCTAACAAGATTGATTGGAATAATCGCCCTTGTAGGGAATGTACTACAAATTTTCTTTCAGTATGTTAAACGTATTTCCTTTCCCGGATGTGGGCTTTTCTATAATTACAATCATGTTGCTCTAGGAGTATTCATCTTTCTTGTGCTGAAGCAATTTCTTGAGCATAGAAATCTAGAGAAATTTGGAATTGTTCTGCAAATATCAGATGAATACAGCTATGAGGTGTATTTGGTTCATCAATTAATAATCTTAGGACCATTCAGCTTGTTGGCGGTATCAAAAAATATGGCTGTAGGTATTATTCTTATTATTGCTGGGATATTTTTATTGGCAATGGTGTTAAAAAAAGGCGAGAAAGTGATTTACAAGGTAATTGAGGCAAAATTAGCATTTTGGTTGGTAAGATAATCCTCTAGTATATAGAGAAAATTAATTCACTTTTGAGAGGATAAACAATAGAAACCTTTCAGCTGTACGGGTGCATAGCTGTGCTGCTCAAATATGCTATTTCTCCATGGTGAGCACCAGACAACGGATTATGATCCGGCTAAAGCATATGATCGTCAAATCACTCTTTGGATGGGGCAAAACTATAATGGGAAAGTATTTTGGAACCGACGGCTTCCGTGGCGAGGCCGGTGTGAACCTGACCGCCGACCACGCCTACAAGGTAGGCCGTTTTCTGGGCTGGTATTATAATGCTCTCCGTGAGCGCAATGGCAACAACGAGCCTGCCCGTATCGTCATTGGCAAGGATACCCGCCGTAGCTCCTATATGTTCGAGTATAGTCTGGTCGCTGGTTTGACAGCTTCCGGTGCAGACGCTTACCTGCTCCATGTCACCACTACGCCGTCTGTGGCTTATATCGCCCGCGTGGACGACTTCGACTGTGGCATTATGATCTCTGCCAGCCATAATCCCTACTACGATAACGGCATCAAGCTGATCGACTGCTATGGTGAGAAGATGCCCGAAGAAATCCTGCTGCTAGTTGAGGACTACATCGATGGCAAACTGCACGTGTTCGATAAGGACTGGCAGGAGCTGCCTTTCGCTCATCGGGAACACATTGGCTGCACGGTGGACTATGTTTCTGGTCGTAACCGCTACATGGGCTATCTGATCAGCCTCGGTATCTACTCCTTCAAGGGTGTCAAGGTTGGTCTGGACTGCGCCAATGGCAGTTCCTGGAATATCGCCAAGTCTGTGTTCGATGCTCTGGGGGCGGACACCTACGTCATCAACAACAAGCCAAATGGTCTGAATATCAACAACAACGCTGGCTCTACTCATATTGAGGGCCTGCAGAAATTCGTGGTTGAAAGGGGTCTGGACATCGGTTTTGCCTATGACGGCGATGCTGATCGTTGCCTGTGTGTGGATGAAAAAGGTAATGTCATCACTGGTGACCACATCCTGTACATCTACGGCTGCTACATGAAGGAGCGCGGCAAACTGCTGACCAATACCGTCGTTACCACGGTCATGTCCAACTTTGGTCTGTACAAGGCCTTTGACGAGCAGGGCATCGGCTACGCCAAGACTGCCGTGGGCGACAAGTATGTCTACGAGTATATGGCCAAGAACGGCTGCCGCATCGGCGGTGAGCAGAGCGGCCACATCATCTTCTCCAAGTACGCCAGCACCGGTGACGGCATCCTGACCAGCCTGAAGATGATGGAGGTCATGCTGGCAAAGAAGCTGTCCATGAGCAAGCTGGCTGAACCCCTGAAGATCTACCCGCAGGTTCTGGAGAATGTCCGTGTGACCGACAAGAAAGCTGCACAGGATGATGAAGCAGTGCAGGCAGCAGTCAAGGCCGTAGCTGAGGCACTGGGCGATACTGGTCATATTCTGGTGCGCGAGTCCGGCACGGAGCCTCTGGTGCGCGTGATGGTGGAGGCCCCCGACCACGACACCTGCCAGAAGTACGTCTCGCAGGTTGTGGAGGTCATCAAGAACAAGGGCTACGCTGTCTGAATGTAGTCTTAATACTGCACAATACAGGTTGATGTATATTTCAGCTGTGCCCTTGAAAACTAGTTTTTAAAGGGTTATATTTGAACCGTGGGAGATTTCTCGCGGTTTTGTCGCTCGAAACTTTGCACACCTCTACGTGGTGGGTGGCAGGCAACACATGAGAATGTGGCTAAGATGCAGAGAATAATAGGTTTAGGCCAGTCGAGCTGGGGTCGCTGAGCTTGTTTGCCATAGTTTTAGTGTTCATAGTCTGTGTACTGTCTTGCCCCTTTCAGAGATACCTAACAAGTGTCGCCGTTAAATACAAGGAGGAAAAGTCTATGAAAGCTAAAATGATAAAAGTTTCTGCCGCAGTCACCGCCGATGTCCTGTTTATTTTGCAGGCTGTGGGCACTAATCTTTTGGCAACAGCTCTGCTGGCCTAAGCCTATTGTGAAAAATATAGGGCTATTGTATTAGCAAAAGGAAAAATACATGGGATTCAGACGGTTCTTGTGGAATGTGAAAATGAAGGTGCTTTCTATGATGAGTAAAGATGCAAAAGTTATATATTCATCAATTCGCGAGTTGGAGATTCCTAAAGAGCAGTTGTATTTACATGATGATGAAGAATGTCCTTGTGGCTCTGGTAAAAAGTATAAAGAATGTTGCAAGAACAAGGAAGATCAAAATCCTATAGCATCAAAAAAGCCACCAGAAGTGATTTTGATGGAGCGGATGAGAAAAGGACTGCAACAGGACAAGGTGTGCTTACATCCGGATAAAGCCCATTGCAGGGGGAAAATTAAAGAAGCCCATGCACTTCAAAATCATAAAATTATCTCGTTACTTGCCTCTGCAGATAATCATGTTATTATGCAAGATCCGACAAGGCAACCTATCATATTAGATAGTAATCCTAAACATCCTTTTTTTGCTGTTCCATTTGTTAGAGTTAGCGGAAACAAGGCAACAACTCAGACTTGCTTTTGTGATGTGCATGATACAATATCATTTAAGGCGATAGAGGCAGGGGCTCCGGACTTTGATCCGCAAAACGAAGAAATGAAATTTGTATATGCATATAAGGCATTCATTTTTGAATTCTATAAGCAACAGCACTTGATGTGGATGATGAGAAAGTTATTTTCAGAAAAGCCGCAACTTTTTTCGCGCCCTGAGCATGTTGCCGAGTATAGAGTGCAATCTATGCGGATGACTGAATTCCAGAAAATAAAAAGCATTATGATTCAGAGATAATGAACGGTACCCATAATGGAGTGGAGACGTTTGTTGTAGAAATACCACATGAAATTCAGTTTGCTAATTATGCCTATATTGCACCTGAGTTTGATTTGAATGGTAATAAGATTAGTACCATTGATAAAACTAATATGATGCACCGTATAGCGGTAACGGTACTTCCAGAATCGAGTAAGTCATATATTTTGATGAGTTGCTTAGATACAGAAATGGAATTTTATAGTTCTTACTTTAACGAGATGTCAAATGCCCCATTAGATAAAATTCTTTTTTATTTTAATATAGTGCTTCCTTTATACTCGGAGAATTTGGTGCTAAGTGAACAACTGTGGAATTCTCAAAATGAGGAGATGCAAGCAGGATTAACGTATATGGCTAATCTAATTGGAAATGAGCAAGTTGGATTAAGCCAGACAGTTGGAATGGCTTTAAGAAATGCGGCAAGAAAAAGAAATTTTGATTATTCTAAGAGAGTCGGCTTTGACCTTTTTAAATAATTCTGACAGATGCAGATAATGTAATGGAGGTATCATCCTATGCCCAGAACCAAAGGCAGCAAGAACCGTGCCACCACTTCCGTTGACTTCGATGCCCAGATTAAGAAGTTGCAGAAAGACAAGGCAATGCTCGAAGAGAGTCTTTCCAAGACGGTCGCCCACATTGAAGAGCTGAAGACCGACATCAAGTCTCTGCGTGAAAGTCTAAAGCCGCAGAAGGCAGAGATCAAGCAGACCGAAAAGGCAATCGCAAAGCTGGAGGCCAAGAAGGCTGCCGCTGAGGCGAAGGCTACCGAAGCTGCTAAGAAGGTCGAAGCCGAAGCTGTGCTGAAGAAGCTGCTGGCATCTGGTATGACGGCAGATGAGATCCTCGCAAAGCTGAAATAAATATTTTAGAGCCGTGTGGATCAGTCGGAGCGTAGAGTTATAGCTCTGGCAGTTCACGCGGTTTTCTTATATAAATGGTAATTGATGTGACTCGGAATGAATAGAATTGTTCTGTATCGAACATAAATGACTACATTTCCCACACCATGGCTCAAAATCACGTCCGGAAAAATTTCAGTTAATCAGCAGGAACATGTTGGCAATCTAGCTGTCATAGAGCTTCTGAGGAGAGTGCCTGGGAGAGCTGCTGCCCTGGCGGAAGCCCTAGGCCTCAGGCGCTCGAACCGTGGAATGTCGTAAAAATATACGTTAGAATCTGAAAAATGCAGGCCAGAAGAGAAACGAATCAAATTCTTGCAAATGACGCTGAAACGTGATATAATTGTGGTACGAACAAACCGATTTTGGTACGACAACGGTATGTTCTGGTACTGTAACTGTTGTTACAAAACTGTGAAGAACTACTTGGAAAAGTGCAAAAATTCAGCGTAGCTGCGACGACACCTATCAGGTTCAGGTCGTGTCCTGGTACGACAACGAGAACTCCTACACCTCTCAGATGGTCCGTACCATTAAGTACTTCGCTGAGAACTGCTGATCGGAGTTTCTCCTGAGCTGAATAAAGCTTGACTGCGCCCTTTCTCTTGTGTGATGCGAGAGAAAGGGCGCTTTTTGCTGACCATTTTGGGTGCGATAAGGCGCTTTTGTGAAATGGCATGATCCATTCGCAGTGATCCGACAAAAGCAGTGCTGCATTCGACCTCCATCTATTGCAACCCTTCTCCCGATATGATAAAATGGTAAAAATAAATGGAGACAACGAAACAGTATGATTACGAAACGTGAAAAACTGCAGTATGGATACCTGTTTCTGATTGATCTGCTCTCTCTGGTTCTCAGCATTGGGCTGGCGTGGGGGCTGACCGCAGGTGTTCTGCACAAGATGGGGGACTTCCAGCTGGACGATCTGGTAGAAGCCTGTTTTTTATTGCTGCTGGCCTATATTCTGACTTTTTTTACATTTGATCAGAGCGAAAATATCGTGAACCGCACTCCGATCCGTGAAGTTGAAATTGCGGTGCGGTTTAATTTTTTGCTGACCCTCATTGATGCGGCCTGTCTGGCGCTGACCAAGGCTCCCATGCTGCACTCCCGCTATTTTCTGGTGTTTGTGCCCGTCATCGATGTCTTTGTGATGACGGGCGCTCATACTGTCCTCAAAAAGATGCTGGTGCGCTCCCGCTATACCAAGGGGATCCAGAGCCTTGTGGGGGTGGTGACCACGCAGGAGAACGCAAGCCCTATCCTGGAAGAGCTGAAAAAGGACTGGTCCAAGCGTGTGACCGGCCTTGCCATTCTGGAAGCTGCCCCGGAGCAGCTTCACACTGAGATCGATGGGGTGAAGATCGAGGCGAACTTCGATAATTTCATGGACTGGCTGCGGCAGGCAGCGCTGGATGAAGTGTATCTGGATATAGCGCAGGAGAGTGAAGAAAACATGCTGCCCTATCTCGAGGAGATGGAGAGCATGGGGCTGACGGTCCATTTCCGCCTGCCGGTGCTGGACCGGATCGAAAAAGCCTGCTGTGATGAGACCAGTGCGGTGCGCATCAGCCGGGAATTGAGCCGCTGTGCGGGCGGCAATGTTGTGACGATGGGCACGGTAGAACTCAAGCTGCGGGATCAGGTGCTGAAACGGACCATGGATATCGTGGGCGGCATCGTGGGGTGCATCATCAGCATCCCCATCATTGCGTTGGTGGCCATCCCGCTCAAGCTGGAAAGCCCCGGCCCGCTGATCTTCAAGCAGCGCCGGGTGGGCCGGAATGGACGGGTGTTCTACATCCACAAGCTGCGTAGCATGTATGTGGATGCGGAAGCACGCAAAAAGGAACTGATGGCCCAGAACGAAATGAACGGCCTGATGTTCAAGATGGAGGATGATCCCCGGATCACCCGGGTGGGCCGCTTCATCCGTCGCACCAGCATCGATGAGCTGCCGCAGTTTTTTGACGTTGTGCGGGGCTCCATGAGCCTGGTGGGTACCCGCCCGCCCACGCTGGATGAGTACCGGCAGTACGAGAGCCATCACAAGCGCCGCCTTTCCATGAAGCCGGGAATCACCGGCCTGTGGCAGGTAAGCGGCCGTAGCGATATTGATGATTTTGAAGAAGTGGTCAAGCTGGATGTCCAGTACATCGACAACTGGTCCATCTGGATGGATATCTACCTGCTGTTCAGGACGGTGGGCGTTGTGTTTGACCGGAAAGGGGCAAAATGAATTATATTCTTTTTGGTGGGTCCGGTTTTATCGGCACCCATCTCATTCATTTGCTGCTGAGGGAATGCGTCAGACCAGGCGACGTGATCTACGACCTGGATCTTGTGATGCCCGGGGAAGAGGGCGTGGTGCCGGGCATTGTGGAAAAGAACGATGGGGTGCAGTATATCCGGCTGGATGTGCGCAAGTCCATCGATTTTGAGTTCGTTCCGACTCCGGAGGATGTGATCTTTGATCTGGCAGCGGTCCACCGCACCCCCGGCCACCCGGAAGAATCCTATTTTGAAACAAATATCCGGGGTGCGGAAAATGTGACCGCATTTGCGGAAAAATACGGCATCCGGAAGATCCTGTTCACAAGCTCCATTGCACCCTATGGCGCGTCTGAGGACCTCAAGACGGAGGAGACTCTGCCAACGCCCAACACGCCGTATGGGATCAGCAAGCTGGTGGCAGAAAAGATCCACCAGATCTGGCAGGCCCGTGATCCGGCCCGGGAGCTGACTATCGTGCGGCCAGGCATCGTTTATGGCAAAGGAGAGCACGGCAACATGACCCGCCTGTACAGGGGGCAGAAGAAGGGCTACTTTTTCTATGCCGGCCGGAAGGACACCATCAAGGCGTGCATCTATGTCAAGGAGCTGGTGCGCTTCTTCAAGTACCGGATGCTGGATCATTCCTTCCCCGGAGCAGAGGTCTATAACTGTACCTACGAGCCGGCCTATACCATTGAAGAGATCTGCGATGCAATGCAGAAGGCGACCGGCCTGCACCGCCATGTGCCGTTGGTGCCCGCCGGACTGCTGCTGTTTGCGGCGGGCATTCTGGGACCCATCGGGGGCAAAAAGGTGGGCATCCATCCCGCCCGTGTCCGGAAGCTGATGGTATCCACCAATGTCTGCGGCAGGAAGCTGGCCGCCACCGACTACAAGCTCCACTATACGCTGGAGGAGAGCTTCCGGGACTGGTTCGAGGATTGCGACCGCAAGGAGCTGGTATGACCATGGAGCAGAATGCACAGCCCATCCGTGTGGCTCAGATGATGACGGATATGAACTACGGCGGTGTGGAGATGGTGGTGATGAACTACTACCGCCACATGGACCGTTCCAGAGTTCAGTTTGATTTTTTCGCGCTGGAAGGCTCGACCCTACCCCAGCGGGAAGAGATCGAACGGCTGGGCGGCCGGGTGTATGTGGTGCCAAAATATACCCACCTGACGCAGTATGAACGGGAGATCGGGCGGCTGTTCCGTCAGAACGAATACCAGATCGTTCACTCCCACATGAACACCCTGAGCGTGCTTTCCCTCTGGGGGGCAAAGCGTGCAGGGGTGCCCAACCGGATTGCGCATAACCATTCTACGGTGGGCAGGGGAGAAGGGGCAAAAAATGTGATGAAATACTTGCTCCGTCCCTTTGCTGCAGTATATCCCACCCGGCTCTGTGCCTGCTCCAGAACGGCAGGCAGCTGGCTTTATGGTGAAAAGCCCTTCCGGGTGTTCAACAATGCCATTGAGCTCGACCGCTTTACTTATGATGCCGCCAAACGGAAAGCTGTCCGGCAGGAGCTTGGCCTGGAGGATGAACTGGTGCTGGGCCATGTCGGACGGTTCTGCTATGCCAAAAATCACGAATTTCTGCTGGATGTAATGGCGGAGGTCTGCAAGCAACGGCCGGATGCTGTTTTACTGCTGATTGGAGAAGGGGAAAGCGAAGCCGCTGCCCGCCGGAAAGCGGAGGCGCTGGGGCTGCAAAGGAATGTCCGCTTTCTGGGCCGACAGAGTGATCCCGCAAAGTTCTATCAGGCCATGGATGCCTTTGTTCTGCCCTCGCGGTATGAGGGGCTTGGGATCGTGCTGATCGAAGCACAAGCGGCGGCATTGCCGGTCATCTGTTCCACAGAGGTGCCGCAGGAGGCTCAGGTCCTGCCCGAGATGCAGTACCTGAGCTTGCAGGAAAGCCCGGCAGTCTGGGCGGATGCGGCGATCCGGGCTGCAGAAAATGCCCGGCGGCGGGATACCTCTGCTGAGATGCGGGCAGGCGGCTTTGATATCGTCACCGAGGCGAAGAAGCTGGAAGAATTTTACTTCGACCTGCTGAAATGAGGAGATAAGATGGACCCTTTGGTAAGCATCATCGTTCCTGTTTATAATGTAAAGCCATATCTGAACCGCTGTGTGGACAGTCTATTGGGGCAGAGCTATCAGAATATGGAGCTACTGCTGGTGGACGACGGCTCCACCGATGGCAGCGAGACCCTCTGTGATGAATATGCTGCACAGGATGCCCGGGTGCGGGTGCTCCACAAGAAAAATGGTGGTCTGTCCGATGCCCGCAACGCTGGTGTGGACACAGCAAAGGGGGAATATCTCTCTTTTGTGGATGGCGATGACTGGGTGTCACCTTATTACATCGAGAACCTGTACCGGGCACTGGAGCAGGCGGGAGCGGATTTTTCAGCCAGCTGTTTTGAAGAGGTGTTCGAGGGTCAGCCGGCGCAGTCCGTGCCCACAGAGCGTCTGGAAGCATTCGAGATCCTGAGCCGGGAGGAATGCCTGCGCCGCATCCTGTATCAGGAGGGCATGGAGGTGACTACCCCCACCAAGCTCTACAAGCGTGCACTGTTTGAGGGCGTGCGCTACCCGGTGGGCAAGCTCTATGAGGATATCCCGGTGGCCTACGAGGTGACAAAGCGTGCCCATAAGGCGGCACATATCGCAAACCGGGATTACTACTATTTCCAGCGGGGCAGCAGTATCCAGAATATGGCCTTCAACCCCAGAAAGCTGGACAGCGTGCGGCACTGCCACGCGCTGATGGAAAATGTGAAGCGTGATTTCCCCCGGTTGAGCCGTGCGGCAGAATGCCGCTATCTGAGCAATGTCTGCAATATCCTGTTCCAGATCCGGGACAGGCAGCATGAAAAGATTGAAAAGGTCCTCTGGCAGGAAGTGAAAAAATACCGCCGGAACGTTCTGCTGGACCCGCAGGCCCGCAAGAAGGCCCGGCTGGCGGCGGCACTTTCCTACAGCGGATATGCCATGACCCGACGGGTCTATGAAAAAACGCAGTGGCGTGGAAAAAAGTAAAGTGGAGGGATCCGGTTGGAGGAAAGAACACCGCTTGTATCGGTCATTGTGCCGGTCTATAATGTTTATCCGTATCTGCGGGACTGTGTGCAGAGCGTGCAGGCGCAGAGTTACCAGAACTGGGAGCTGCTTTTGGTAGATGACGGCTCCACCGATGGCAGCGGGGAACTTTGTGATGAACTGGCTGTGGAGGATGGCCGCATCCGGGTGTTCCATAAGCCCAATGGGGGGCAGTCTGATGCCCGGAACGTTGGGTTGCAACAGACGCAGGGAAAATATTTTTACCTGCTGGACAGCGATGACCTGATCCGCTCCACAGCGTTTGACCAATTTGTGGAGCGCTGTGAGGCAGATGGTGCTGATGCAGCCCTGACCCCGCTGAAGATGTTCTCGACAGAGCAGCCGGAGGGACGGACGGAAAATCCGCACCAGATCCCAGAGCTGCTGAACCGGGAAGAGACCATGCGCCGGATGCTGCTGCATCAGGGCATCGGGCATGGAGCAGGCGGCGTTTTCTTCCGGCGGGAGGTTTGGGGAGATCTGCAGTTCCCCGTTGGCATCCTGTACGAGGATTATGCGGTGATGTATCGGGCCATTGCCCGCTGTGCAAAAGTGGAAGTGTTTCCGGAACCGATGTACGATTACCGTATCCATACCGGTTCGACCATGAAGAGCGGCATTGCCGAGAAGAATCTGGTCATTCTGGATGTGGGCGAAGACGTGACCCGCTTTATTGCGGAAACGGTCCCTGTGCTGAAAGCAGAAGCGGAATACCTGCAGCTGGTTACATACCTGAAGACACTGAAAGGCATTCTGGATGGCGATTTTGCCAGCTATCCGGAGGCTCAGGCACGGATCTGCCGCTTTGTGCAGGAACACCGGGCGCTTGCCCGGCGGCCCTGGGCCAAAAAGGCAGACCGGATCAAGGTGGAAACACTTTTGATCAGCAAGCGGCTGTTCTATGCCGTTTATGGGCTGGGAGAATGGAAAAATAAACACACAGTCGAAAAATAAAATGGAGAAGTTATGCTGATTTATCTGGGAACCTTTGCTGTTTCTGTGGGCATTGCTGCCTATGGCGAGCACCTGCGGACGAAGAAAAACAACGAGAAGGGCTTTTATCTCTGCCTGGCGCTGGCGGTGCTGGTGATGGCGGTATTGGCAGGCTTGCGGGACCCGTCCATTGGCACGGACAGCGTGGTGTATGAGGGATGGGTGACAGATGCAAAGCTGCAGGATGGTCTGCTGGCCTGCATCCGGCAGCGGCACAAAACAGAGCCGCTGTTTATGACGCTGGTCTATCTGGCGGCCCATGTTTTTGGTGATGTCCACTGGCTCTACTTTATGGTGGATCTGCTGGCCTGCGGTCTGTTTATGATCGGGCTGGTGCAGTATAAGGAGTATGTCTCCGTGCCCTATGGCTGGCTGGCTTACCTCTGCCTGTATTATGGCGATACCTACAATGCCGAGCGGCAGTCTGTGGCGCTGGGTGTGGCATTTCTGGCGTTCAGCTTTGTGTGGAAGAAAAAATATCACTGGGCTGTCCTACTGCTGGCGGTCTCCTGCTTGTTCCACAATGCTACCTTTATCTCGTTTGGCGCGCTGCTGATCTATATCCTGCTTCAGCATTTCGACAACTGGTGGGTCAAGGGTGGCCTGGCGGCACTTTCGGTCTACCTTGCCTTCTTCAGTAAGGCTGTGGTCAGGCTGGCCCTGAATGTGGACTTCATTGATCGACTTTACGGATATTATTATGATGCCAATGCGGGCGGCTTCACTCTGAATCCAATCATTGTGCGTCTACCCTTCCTGATCCTGCCCATTGTGCTGTACCGCTGGTACGCCAAAGAGGAAGGGGCGGGCCATCGCCGCTTTACCCGCTCGGATGCTGATTTCTGGATCGTGATGATCCTGATCGAGATGGCAACGGCCCAGCTGCGCAACATCAATGTGCCGCTCTACCGCATCTGCCTGTATTTTGCGTTCTTCCGTTATCTCGCCATTGGCCGTGTGGTCAAGTGCGTGGAGGATGAGCGTCTGCGCAAGCTGCTGAAGGCTGCCATGTGGGGAATGCTGGTCATCATCTGGATCTATCAGGCGTATATTCAGGGCAACAATGCCATTTGCCCGTACACCTCGGAGATCCTCCACATCGGCAGAGAAACATTCTTCTGAGGGAACAGAACATGGAGACAGAGCTGATCAGTGTCATTGTTCCGGTCTACAATGTGGAGCGATATCTCCGCCGCTGCGTGGACAGCATCCTGCACCAGACCTACCGGAATCTTGAGGTCCTGCTGGTGGACGATGGCTCCACCGATGCCAGCGGAGCGATCTGCGACGAATATGCCGCACAGGAAGAACGCGTAACGGCAGTCCACCAGAAAAACGGGGGACTCTCTGCAGCACGCAACACAGGGCTCGAACGGGCACAGGGAACGTATCTCTGCTTTGTGGACAGTGATGACTTTCTGGACAGCCGGATGCTGGAAACGCTTTGCCGTGACCTGCAGGAACAGAATGCGGATGTTGCTGTGGTGGGCTTCCGGATGTTTGAACGGGAAGAAGAGCTTGCCCCGGCAGAGCTCGCTGTACCGGTGCAGTGCATGACAGGCCGGGAAGCCATCCGCAGCACCCTTGTCTCGGATGAGCTGGGGGATTTTGCCTGGAACAAGCTCTACAAGCGGGAGCTGTTCCGGGATGTCCGCTATCCGGTGGGGCGGATGATGGAAGATCAGGGGACCACATACCGTATTTTTCAGCAGTGCGGCAAGGTCGCATACCGCCCGGTGCCGCTGTATTATTACTATCAGCGCCCGGACAGCATCCTTCACCGCAGGAACATGAAGTTCTACGAGGATAAGCTGGATATGGGCTACCAGAAGTATCAGGCCATCAAGGAAGCGTACCCGGGAATGCCGGAGAATGATGCCGCCATGCTGAGCGTGGTGGAGCACTGCTATCCGTATCTGATGCAGGACACGGAGCGCCGCGCAAAGATGGAGGCCTTTCTGCAGGAGTGTGACCCGGCGGCGGCAAAGCTGCTCTGCACCAGCAGCCAGCGGAAGTATCAGCTGCTCAGATGCAGCCGGAGGCTGTATGCAAAACTGTTCCTGCTGAAAAACGGCCCGGCGGCCATGACTTGAATTTGACGGAGAATTGAATGGAAGAAAATAGCTGTATCTCAGTGATCGTTCCGGTTTACGGTGTAGAAAAGTATTTGAAACAATGTGTTGATTCTATTGTGAATCAAACCTATAAGAATCTTGAAATCATTCTTGTAGATGATGGCTCACCAGACAATTGTCCGCAATTGTGCGATGAATGGGTAAAAAAGGATAAGAGAATCCGAGTGCTCCATAAAAAAAATGGAGGATTATCGGATGCCAGAAACGCAGGATTGCACATCTCTACAGGTGATTTGGTTTTGTTTGTGGATTCGGATGACTGGGTGGAGCCTGAAATGGCTGAAAAGCTGGAAGCGGCAATGAGAAAATACAATGCCGATATGGCGTTGTGCCAATTTGTAAAATCATTTCCGGATGGGTCTGAGCGGCGGATGTTTTCAAAGGACACGGAAGTATCTGTCTATCATCAAAAAGAAATCTTGCAGCTGTTACTTGAGGATGTGGAAATCAGTAATCACGTCTGGAGACGACTTTACAAAAAAGATATCTTGCAGGAAAATCCGTTTCCAAAGGGGAAAAACTATGAAGATATCTATGTGATGGCTGAAATTACCAAAAGATGCAACACGTTTGTCAGTCTGAACAGTGCTTACTATCACTACCGCCAGAATGAGAACGGCATCCTGCAGGATAAAAGTTATAAGAATATGTCGGATTATCTGGATGCACTTGAAAAGAGCTATCGGGATATAGAAAGTACATATCCTGAATTGAAAATTGAAATCGACCATGCAAAAGCAAGAACTACTACATATGTATGGGAGGATTTGCATACATCAAAGAAAGTGACTGAGAAAGAAAGAATCGTACTCAAACAGAAAATCAAAAGCTGGGGAGAAAATCTTTCGCCGGATGCAGTTGCAAAGATGTCGTGGAGAAACCGAACGTATTATAAGTTTATTATGTCACACAGAGAGCTTCTGGCAGAAATTTGGTATGAGCTGTGGTACCATGAAGGAAATTTGTTCTGTAAAATCAGGAGAACGGCAAAGAGACTGATACGGGGAAAACCGGTGGGAGATTCAGCAATATGAAAAAATCCCTCAGTCTGAATGCAGCGATGAGCGCATTCAAGACACTGATGAATATTATCTTCCCGCTCATCACATTCCCCTACGCTTCCAATGTTCTTCAGGTGGAAAACCTGGGCAAAGTGAACTTTGCCAGCTCGGTCTGCGGGTATTTTCTGCTGTTTGCAGGCCTTGGCATCTCCTCCTATGCGGTGCGTGAAGGCTCCCGCTATGTAAACGACCGGGAAAAACTGTCGGCTTTTGCATCGGAGATGTTCTCCATCAACATGATCTCCACGGCCCTGACCTATGCGGCATTGGCGGTGACGATGCTCTTCTGGACAAAGCTCCATGCCTATACCGACCTGATGCTGGTGCTGAGTTTACAGATCTTCTTTACGACCATCGGCACCGAATGGGTGTTCACGATCTTTGAGGAGTATACCTATATCACCATTAGGGGTCTGCTGTTTCAGGTGCTGTCCATTTTCATGCTGTTTGCCTTCGTCAAGACCCGGGATGACTACTGCATCTATGCGGGCATCACGGTGTTTGCGGCGGTAGGTGCCAATGTGCTCAATTTTTTCCGGGCCCGGCGGTACTGCACCATCCGGCTGACAAGAAAGATCGACTGGAAAAAGCACCTCAAGCCCATCCTCATCATCTTTGCATCCACGCTGGCAACGACCCTTTATGTCAGCTCGGATACCACGATTCTGGGCATTCTGGGAACAGATTACAATGTGGGCATTTACTCGGTGGCGGGTAAGATCTATGGCATTGTAAAGAACCTGCTTTCGGCGGTGCTGGTGGTGTCTATCCCACGGCTGTCCCATTATGCGGGCGTGGGGGACAAGGCAAACTTCAACAAGCTGTTCAACAATATCTTCAACGCGCTCATCGTGGTGGTGGCTCCGGCTGTGGTGGGACTGTTTGCCCTCAGCCGGGAGGTCGTCCTCTTTATTTCCGGGGAAAGCTATCTGGATGCGGTGATGCCCCTGCAGATCCTGAGCCTTGCCCTGATCGTCTGTCTGTTTGGCTGGCTGTACAATTCCTGCGCGCTTCTGCCCTGCGGAAGAGAAAAGGAACTGTTCTGGATCACGCTGGTCAGCGGTCTGCTGAACGTGGGGCTGAACATCCTGCTCATCCCGCGGTTCCGGGAGAATGCGGCGGCCTTTACCACCCTGCTGGCAGAGCTGTGCTCCATGATACTCTGTATCCGGTGCTCCAAGGGCCTGGTCGCGGTCTCTGCTGACCGGCGCACCGTTGGCTCGGTGCTCTGCGGCTGTGCGGGCATCGTTCTTGTCTGTACCGGGGTCAAGGCACTGGCTCTGCCCAATCTCGTCTCCATTCTGGCGGCAGTGCTGGGCTCAGTGGCTGCATACGCGGTCATCCTGCTGGGCATGAAAAATCCGCTGGTGCTGGAATATCTGGAAAAAGTGAAGCAGAAGTTCCGGAAAACATCCTGAATGGACAGGACCCGCTGCGGGGGCGAACACTCCCTGCGGCGGGTCCTTTTTGGAAAAAACGGCGTTTTTTGGTGCGTTCCGGCAAAATCACCACATTTCTTTGCTTCTGCAACAAATGTTTGTTAATAAATTATCCATCTCCCGTCCTTGCAATACACACGCTTTTTGTTTATAATAAGGATGTACGGGGAAGTTCGCAGTGCGCGGCCCCCGATGAAGAGCAAAATTCGATTCCGAACGAAAAGAATTTGAGAGGAGTTTGTTACCATGGGTTTAGGTAAGAAAACGATCGACGATCAGAATTACTGCGGCAAGAAGGTCCTTGTCCGCTGCGATTTCAATGTCCCGATGAAGGACGGCGTGATCACCAACGAGAACCGCATCAATGCGGCTCTGCCCACCATCCAGAAGCTGGTCAACGATGGTGCTAAGGTCATCCTGTGCAGCCACCTGGGCAAACCCAAGAACGGCCCCGAGGCAAAGTTCAGCCTGGCACCCGTTGCTGTGGCTCTGAGCGCAAAGCTGGGCAAGACCGTTGTGTTTGCTGACGACGACAACGTTGTGGGCGAGAACGCAAAGGCTGCTGTTGCTGCCATGAACAACGGCGATGTCGTTCTGCTGCAGAACACCCGTTTCCGCAAGGAAGAGACCAAGAACATGCCTGAGTTCAGCCAGGAGCTGGCTTCTCTGGCAGATGCATACGTTGACGATGCATTCGGCAGCTGCCACCGTGCACACTGCTCCACCGCAGGTGTCACCGACTACATCAAGGATACCGCTGTCGGTTACCTGATGGAGAAGGAGATCAAGTACCTGGGCAACGCAGTCAACGATCCCGTTCGTCCCTTCACCGCCATCCTGGGCGGCGCAAAGGTCGCCGATAAGCTGAACGTCATCTCCAACCTGCTGGAGAAGGTCGATACCCTGATCATTGGCGGCGGCATGGCTTACACCTTCGTCAAGGCACAGGGCTACGAGGTCGGCAAGAGCCTGTGCGACGATACCAAGCTGGATTACTGCAAGGAAATGATGGCCAAGGCCAAGGAGAAGGGCGTGAAGCTGCTGCTGCCCGTGGACGCAGCCTGCATCAAGGACTTCCCCGATCCCATCGACGCTCCCGTGGACGTCACCGTGGTGCCTGTCACCGCTATCCCCGCTGACATGGAGGGCTGCGATATCGGCCCCGAGACCATGAAGCTGTTTGCCGATGCTGTCAAGGCTTCCAAGACCGTTGTCTGGAACGGCCCCATGGGCGTGTTCGAGAACCCCACCCTGGCAGCTGGTACTCTGGCTGTTGCTAAGGCTATGGCTGAGAGCGATGCTACCACCGTGATCGGCGGCGGCGACAGCGCAGCAGCTGTGCAGCAGATGGGCCTGGGCGACAAGATGACCCACATCTCTACCGGCGGCGGCGCTTCTCTGGAGTATCTGGAGGGCAAGGAGCTGCCTGGTATCGCTGTGATCCAGAACGCATAAGCATCTGAACCAGCATCACTGAGGTGCGGCGGCATATACGCCGCCGCACTTTTTATTTTGGGTAATAAGATCTCTCAGGCTTGCCGACGCTCGCCAGCTCCCCATCCGGGAGGCAGGAGATGTCGTTTATCCTGCCTCTCCTGCCGGGAGAGGCGGCAACGAAGGCGGCGGAGAGATATTTTGATAAGGAGATCGTAAGAATGGATAAGGCAAAGCGTAAGGCAATCATTGCAGGCAACTGGAAGATGAACAAGACCGCCTCCGAGGCTGCTGTTCTGGTGGACGAGCTGGTCCCCGCCGTGCAGGACGCAGCCTGCGAGGTGGTCATCTGCACCCCGTATACCGATCTGGTCACCGCTGTGGAAAAGACCAAGGGCACCAACATCCATGTGGGTGCTGAGAATGTCCACTTTGAGAAGTCCGGTGCGTTCACCGGCGAGATCAGCGCCGATATGCTGGTGGATCTGGGCGTGGAGTACGTCATCGTCGGCCACTCCGAGCGCCGCCAGTACTTTGCAGAGACCGACCAGACCGTGAACAAGCGCGCTCTGGCTGCCTTGAATGCGGGCCTGAAGGTCATCATCTGCGTGGGCGAGAGCCTGCAGCAGCGCGAGGAGGGCGTGACCGAGGAGCTGGTGCGGATGCAGACCAAGATCGCCCTGCGCGACGTGACCGCCGAGCAGATGGCAAATGTGGTCATTGCCTACGAGCCCATCTGGGCCATCGGCACCGGCAAGACCGCGACTGCTGACCAGGCCGAGGAGGTCTGCGCTCAGATCCGCAAGGTCATCGGCGAAGTGTACGGCGAGGCTGTGGCCGAGGCTGTCACGGTCCAGTACGGCGGCAGCATGAACGCCAAGAACTGCGAGGAGCTGCTGAGCAAGAAGGATGTGGACGGCGGTCTGATCGGCGGCGCATCTCTGAAGGCTCCTGATTTTGCTGTTATCGTCAATGCCGCTTCCAACGGCTGAGAAAGCCCTCTGACCTGTTTTCCCAGCGCCCGGCTGCGCCGTTTTTCCAGCGCTGTGCCGGGCGCTATTTGTTCTAAATCAAAGGAGATTCAACGTTATGTCCAAGAAACCTGTACTTCTGTGCATCATGGATGGCTTTGGCTGGGTGCCCAACGAGACCTACGGCAATGCCGTGGTCGCCGCAAAGACCCCCCATCTGGATGCCCTGATGGCAAAATATCCTATGACCACCATCGAGGCCTCCGGCATGGCTGTCGGCCTGCCCGATGGCCAGATGGGCAACTCTGAGGTGGGCCACACCAACATGGGCGCTGGCCGCATCGTTTACCAGCAGCTGACCCTCATCACCAAGTCCATCCGGGACGGTGAGATGCTCAAGAACCCCGTGCTGGTCAAGAACATGAAGGCTGCCATTGAGGCAGGCAAGGCCATCCACCTGATGGGCCTGGTGGGCACCGGCGGTGTCCACAGCCACGCTGACCACTGGTTCGGCGTGCTGGAAATGGCAAAGCACATGGGCGCAAAGGAAGTCTACCTGCACTGCATCACCGATGGCCGTGATACCGACCCCCACGCCGGCAAGGGCTTCCTGGCTGACCTGCAGGCCAAGCTGGATGAGCTGGGTGTTGGCAAGATCGCCAGCGTTTCCGGCCGTTACTACGCCATGGACCGCGACAACAACTGGGACCGCGAGGAGAAGGCTTACGCCGCATTCGTCTACGGTGAGGGCAACCACGCTGCCAACGCTGCCGAGGCCATTGAGGCTTCCTATGCTGCCGATAAGACCGACGAGTTCGTTCTGCCCTGCGTCACCTGTGAGGGCGGCCGCGTGCAGGATGGCGATACCGTCATCTTTATGAACTTCCGCCCCGACCGTGCCCGCCAGATGACCCGCATCTTCTGCGATGACGACTTCAAGGGCTTTGAGCGCCGCGGCGGCCGCAAGCAGGTCAACTATGTCTGCATGGCCGAGTACGATGCCACCATGCCCAACTGCGAGGTCGCCTATCCTCCCGTGGAGCTGAAGAATGTTCTGGGCCAGTACCTGTCCGAGAACGGCAAGACCCAGCTGCGCATTGCCGAGACCGAGAAGTATGCACACGTCACCTTCTTCTTCAACGGCGGTGTGGAGGCTCCCTACGAGGGTGAGGACCGCTGCGTCATCCCCAGCCCGAAGGTTGCCACCTACGATCTGCAGCCTGAGATGAGCGCCCCTGAGGTGGCTGCTGAGTGCGTCAAGCGCATCGAGAGCGGTAAGTATGACGTGGTCATCCTGAACTTTGCCAACTGCGACATGGTCGGCCACACCGGCGTGTTCGATGCCGCTGTCAAGGCCGTTGAGGCTGTGGATACCGCTGTGGATCAGGTGGTCACCGCTGTGCTGAACGCAGGCGGCTGCGCCTTTATCACGGCTGACCACGGCAATGCCGAGAAGATGATGAACCCGGACGGCACTCCCTTCACCGCCCACACCACCAACGTGGTGCCCTTTGTGGCCATTGGCTGCGGCGATGTGAAGCTGCGCGAGGGCGGCTGCCTGGCAGATATCGCCCCCACCATGCTGCCCTATATCGGCCTGCCTGTCCCCGCTGAGATGACCGGCAAGAGCATCATCGTGGAGTAAGCACTCCGCACACCGCTTTCCTGAAACGCAAAAAGACCTCCCCGTGCAGGTGCTGCCTGCATGGGGAGGTCTTTTGCTGTATCGCTTAGTAGTGCAGCTGGTCAGCGGTCAGTGCTTCCAGCACCGGCAGCATGGCGGCTGCCTCGGCCTTGGCGGCGGGCAGATCCATATCGCGGTAGTTGCCGCATTCCACCTCGCTGGCACCGGGGATATCCCCCTCAAAGGCGGCCATGAAGCGGAAGGAATCCACGGTCAGCTCCAATGCCTGCGCCGGGGTCAGCCCGCGGGTGAGCAGGTAGAAGCCGGTGCGGCAGCCCATGGGGCCAACGTAGATCACGCCGTCCTTCACCGCGCTGTTGCGGGCGTAGGTGGCAAACAGGTGCTCCAGCGTGTGGGCGGCACCGGTGGTCAGATAATCGCCCTGATTGGGCTTCTTCATCCGGATGTCCCAGGTCAGCACATCACCATCCTGACGGCTCAGGTACATGCCCCGGTCCAGTTTGGTGTGATCGACACAGAAGCTTGCAATGCGTTCCATGATGTTCTCCTTCAGGATCAGGCCTGCAGGCGCTGGACACTGCCGTGGGCACAATCCACAGCGATATCCAGGCCGTCGCGGATGTGGCTGCAGGCACCTGCAGCACCCACGATGGTGGGCTTGAGCAGGGAGTTGCCCACGATGGCAGCGTGGCTGTTCAGGCCGGGCTCCTCGACCACCAGAGCGGCGGCATCGCGGACATAGCCCAGCATCTCGTTGGTGGTGGAGGGAACGACCAGCACCATGCCGGGGCGGAACTTTGCCTTGACCTCCTCCAGAGTGCGGCAGACGCAGGCCTTGCCGCTGGCGGAGACCAGATCGGTCTTGCCGCGGCCCACGCCTACACCGGTGGCCAGGCAGTTGCCCACCATGTGGATCTTGATCATGTTGGTGGTGCCGGAAACGCCCACGGGCACGCCTGCGGTCACAACGGTCAGCTCGCCGTTGTGCAGGTAGCCGTTCTTCTCGGCCAGAGCAGTGGACATCTCGATCAGCTCATCGGTGCTGTGGGCGGGGCCCATCAGCAGGGAAGTGATGCCCCAGCTCAGGGAGAGCTGACGCTGCACCTGCTCGTCCATGACGCAGGCAATGATGGGCTGCTTGGGGCGGTACTTGCTCAGCAGGCGGGCGGTGTTGCCGGATTCGGACACGGTGACGATGGCGGCAGCGTTCACGTCCTTGGCGGTCAGGCAGGCAGCATGAGCGGTTGCATCGCTGACGCTGATCTGGATCTCGGCGTGGCGCTGGGGGCGGTAGTGCTCCTCGTTCTCGGTGCGCTCTGCAATGGCGGACATGGTCTTGAGGGCCTCCACGGGGTAGTCACCGGCAGCGGTCTCACCAGACAGCATGATGGCGGAGGTGCCATCGTAGATGGCATTTGCCACGTCGGAGATCTCGGCACGGGTGGGGCGGGGGTTGACCATCATGCTGTCCAGCATCTGGGTGGCAGTGACGATGGGCTTGCCGAAGGAGAAGGAGCGGTCGATGATGTCCTTCTGGATGCCGGGCAGCTCGGTGAAGTCGATCTCAACGCCCAGGTCACCACGGGCCACCATGACGGCATCGGCTGCGGAGAGGATGCTGTCGATGTTGTTCACACCCTCGCGGTTCTCGATTTTGGCAATGATGCGGATGTTGGAATCGTACTCATTCAGCAGATTGCGGATGTCGTACACATCCTGTGCGGTGCGCACAAAGGAAGCAGCGATGAAGTCAAAGCCGTTCTGCACGCCAAAGATGATGTCCTCGCGGTCCTTCTGGCTCAGGTAGGGCATGGACAGATGCACGCCGGGCACATTGACACCCTTTTTGGTCTTGATCTTGCCGCTGTTCAGCACGGTGCAGATGATGTCGGTGTCGGTGACCTGCTCAATGCGCAGCATGATCAGGCCGTCGTCCAGCATGATGGTGCCGCCGGGCTGCACGTCCTGGGGCAGATCCTTGTAAGTGACGGAGCAGATCTCCTTGGTGCCCTCCACCTCGCGGGTGGTCAGGGTAAAGGTCTGGCCGGCTTCCAGCATCTCCACACCGTTCTTGAACTCCTTCAGGCGGATCTCGGGGCCCTTGGTGTCCAGCAGGGCGGCAACGGGCTTGCCCAGCTCCTCACGCAGAGCTTTCAGCTTTGCCAGACGGCCGCCATGCTCCTCGTAGGAACCGTGGGAGAAGTTGAAACGGGCCACGTTCATGCCGTTTGCAATCAGGTCGCGCAGGACATCGCCCTTATCGGTAGAAGGGCCCAGGGTGCAGATGATCTTCGTTTTTCTCATAAAATACCTCCAACGTTCACGCTATAATGCTCTCTATCTTGACGCAGCAGCCCAAGCTGGCTGCTCTCTGGCGGGCAGTGATTGCTTTGCGCCCGCGGCGGCAGTATACGCCAATATGGCTGTTTCAACAAACCATACCACTATACATTATAAGCTCTTGGATACAATAGCGCAAGAAAAATCTTTGCAAAGAAACTGCTAAGATTTCATCAGGTTTGAACAAAAAACTTTCCACCACAAAGCGCTTGCATAACCGGCGGGATTTGCTTATAATGAGGGTAAGCAAAAGTGCGACTGTTCCGGGGCAGCCCGGAGGAAAATGGAGTGAAAACATATGGAAAAGCGTGTATTTTTGATCGTACTGGACAGCTTTGGCATCGGCGCGGAGCCGGATGCAGCCGCCTTTGGCGACGAGGGCACCAACACGCTGGGGGCCATTGCAGGGCATCCCAATTTCAACTGCCCCAACCTGAAAAAGCTGGGCCTGTTCAACATTGACGGTGTGACTGCGGGCGAAAAGACCGACGCGCCCGCCGGTGCCTTTGCCCGCCTGCAGGAGCAGAGCATGGGCAAGGATACCACCATCGGCCACTGGGAGATCGCCGGTGTGGTCAGCCCGAACCCGCTGCCCACCTTCCCCAACGGCTTCCCGGAGGAGCTCATTCAGGAGTTTGAGGCAAAAACCGGCCACAAAGTCCTCTGCAATCTGCCTTATTCCGGCACCGAGGTGCTGAAGGACTACGGCGAGCAGGCCATGAAGGAAAATGCCCTCATCGTCTACACCAGCGCCGACAGCGTGTTCCAGGTGGCTGCCCACGAGGAGCTGGTGCCCGTGCACGAGCTTTACCGCTACTGCGAGATCGCCCGTGAGATGCTGAAGGGCGCGTACGGCGTGGGCCGTGTCATCGCCCGGCCCTTCCTGGGCAGCAGCGCCGAGACCTTCTACCGTACCACCAACCGCCACGACCTGAGCCTGAAGCCGCCCCGTGCCACCATGCTCGACCTGCTGAAGGAGGCCGGCAGGGATGTCATCGCCGTGGGCAAGATCTTTGATATCTTTGACGGGCAGGGCGTGACCGAAAAGATCAAGACCACCGGCAACACCAATGGCATCGCCTTCACCAAGGCATTGCAGACCCGGGATTTCGAGGGCCTGGCCTTTGTGAATCTGGTGGATTTTGATATGCTCTACGGCCACCGCCGCGACGTGCCCGGCTATGCCGCCGCCGCCACCGAGTTTGACCGCTTCCTGGCCGACTTCATCCCCGGGATGCGGGAGGGCGACCTGCTGATGATCACCGCCGACCACGGCTGCGACCCCTCCTACACCAAGACCACCGACCATACCCGCGAGTATGTACCGTATCTGGTCTGCGGCAAGGGCGTGAAGCCCGGTGTGGACCTGGGCACCCGGCTCTGCTTTGGCACCATTGCACAGACCGTGTGTGAATATCTGGGCGTGGATGCTTCCAGCCTGGACGGCCACAGCGTGCTGCAGGAGATCCTGAAGTAATATGAGCCCTCTCAGTCACGCGATCGCATGACCGAGAGGGCTATTTTTTGTGCAAAGTCTTGAACAATATAGTCAGTTGTGGTAGACTAGCACATGCATGCCCGGTGCGTACAAAGTTTACGCCGGGCGCAGGAATTGATATGGTTTCAGAATAGAAGGAGACTATCACATGAGAATCAATCGTACTCTGGGTCTGGCACTGACCGCTGCTGTGCTGGCTGTTGCCATGACTGGCTGCTCCAATAGTGCATCTTCCACCGCATCCTCCGCTGCTTCCAGCGAGGCTGCTTCCTCTGTGGCCGCTTCCAGCGAAGCTGCCGAGAGCGAGGCCGCTGCCGCCAGCGTTGTCAGCACCGAGGATCTGGATGTGAACGGCACCACTTACTCCGCTGACTGCTACGGCGAGTTCACCCTGTCCAACGGCGACACCATGAAGCTGTGGAAGGTGAAGGACGCTTATGCAGACCTGAGCGCTCTGCCCATGAAGGGCATGGCCGAGGAGTTCCCCATCGAGGCCGAGGCCGAGCAGATCTATGTTGCTGACGTGACCAGCAACGGCGAGACCACCCGCCAGTATCTGCGCACCGACAAGGCTGGCCGCAACGGCACTGTCTCTGTCAAGACCTTTGAGCTGGGCGACGCTGAGTAATCGCGCTTCCCTGTAAGATCAGCAGACAACAAGCCCCGGACCTTTTGCAAGGCCCGGGGCTTGTGCTGTTTTATCCTGTTTTATTCTCCACTGCTGCTGGAGCCGAACAGGGCATCCAGCACGGTGGAAGCGGCCTGATGCAGGGAGTTGGCAGCAGATTCCACCTGCTCCTGCGTGGGCAGAGAGATAGAAGGTGTTTCTGCTCCGCCGGTGGATTCACTGCTGGCTTCACTCTCAGCAGGTGCTTCGGTGGAAGCCTCGCTCTCGGCAGGCGCTTCGGGGGTGGGTTCTGCGGGCTGCTCATCGGCAGGCTGTTCCGCAGGCACGCTCTCGGCAGGTTCCTCCACAATGACGCTGTCGGGCGATTCCTCCACAGAGGTGCCCGCGTTGGGATCGGCCGTGGGGGTGTATACCTCGGTCTTTTCGGGGGTCTGCTGGGTATCGCTCACGGTGCCCTCGCCGCCCAGAACGGATGCGATCAGCTCCTTGGCCTGGTTGACGGAGTTCTCATCCGGCTTCATCACATAGAGGCTCTGACCCTTTGCGGAGTAGCACTGGGAGCTCTTGCCGCCGGTGCCGGTCACGGTATAGCTCTGGATATCCCAGTCAGACAGGCTTGCCAGCTGCATCCGCACCAGCGCGGAGATCTGCTCCTGAGAAAGGCTGGTCACAAAGCAGTCGGACACAGCATCCATCAGCTTGGAGAAGCTCATCAGCACGGTGGGGGATTTGATCTTGTTCATCATGGCATCGATGACTTTCATCTGGTTGATGCCGCGCTGGATATCGCCGGAGGCAAAGGCATGGCGCTCACGGGCAAAGGCCAGAGCGCTTTTGCCGTCCAGATGGTTCCAGCCCTCGGCAAAGGTGGTGGGGTCATAGTAGCCGGGGCTGCCCACCGAGGTGAACGCCTGATCGGAGTAGACATCCACGCCGCCCACGGCATCGATGATGCTGATGAAGCCCGCAAAATTGATGCGGAGGTATTGGTCCACATTGACCCCGTACAGGTTGCCCAGGGTTGCCATGCTGGTCTCCACGCCGTACAGACCGGCATGGGTCAGCTTGTCCTTGCTGTTGGTGCCCGCCAGATCAACGTAGTAATCGCGGGGAGTGTTGATGAGCGCCACCCGTTTGGTGGAGGGGTTGACCACGGCAAGGATATTCACATCGCTGCGGGCCTTTTCAGTCAGTTCGCCGCGGTTGTCCACGCCGCTCAGGTAGACCACAAAGGGCTCCTTGGTGATCTTGTTGGCCTCGGTTCCGGTGACAAGGCCGGAGGTCACGTTGTCCAGTGCACTCAGGCCCTGCTGCGCCCAGACACAGCCCAGTGCCAGAAAGGCGCACAGGAACACCGAGAACACCCGGGATACCTTGCGGGGGGCGCTGTACTCCTGGCAGCGCTTGACCAGCAGCCAGAACAGCACCAGCAGCGCCGCAATGATGACCAGATACAGCGCGGGCAGCATCTGGGTGCGGCAGAGCTGGAAGAAGGCCGCAATGCTCAGAATGGCTTGTAGGATCAGCAAAACAGTACCTCGTTTCGGGTTGGCCGCGCCGATATCCGCATCCGGCCTGCGGCGGGGGGGCTTTGACTCCGGGGCAGGCCCGCCGGTATGCTTCGGCGGCTTGGGCGGTGCAGGCGGCGGGGTGGGAGCGGCAGTTTCCGGCGCAAAAAAGGCCGAGCTGTCCACCTCCACGGTTTTTTCATCCGGCGGGCGGTGGCCCCGGTGGATGTGCCGGGTGCTGTCATCGTCCGTGTGGGAACGGGAAGTTTCATCAAACATAGGAATTCTCCTTTTTGACATGTCATCAGGCAAGGGGAACGATGGTCAGAACGGCCCGTGCCGGCAGGCAGGTGGCCGTCTGATCCTCCTGCGAGATCCAGCCAAAGCTTTCGCAGATGTGGTCAGGGCAGGGGGAATCAATGAACCGTGCCGCGCCGTCTTTGACCTCGATGTGCACCGTCAGATAGCCGGTGTCGATGTCATAGACGGCATCCTTGTCCAGGGAGATCTTCTGCACCGTGTTTGCATCGCCGTAGATCAGCTCCGCGCCCAGGGTGCTGCCGCTCTGCCCGGCACTGCGGAGGTAAAAAAGCACCCCCGCGATCACCAGAACAACAGCGGCGAACAGTAAATTGACCCAGAGATTTTTTTTCTGCTTCATGGCTCAGGCATCCTTCTGGGGGAACAGCTGTTCCAGCTCGGCCAGCCACAGGGCGGCGCAGGCATCGCTGGGCATCCGCCAGTCCCCGCGCGGCGAGAGGGTCACGCTGCCGATCTTGGGGCCGTCGGGCAGGCAGCTGCGCTTGAACTGCTGGGCAAAGAACCGCCAGTAGAAGTTGCGCAGCCACTTGTAAAGCACCGCGTCCGGGTATTCCTCCCGGCCCGCAAAGGCTGCCCTGGCCAGCCGGAAGATCTTTGCCGGGCCAAAGCCGAAGCGGAGCACATAATAAAGGTAGAAGTCGTGCAGTTCATAGGGGCCCACCAGATCCTCGGTGCGCTGTGCGATCTCGCCGTTGTCCTTGGCGGGCAGCAGCTCGGGGGACACAGGGGTGTCGAGGATGTCCAGCAGCACCTCTTTCAGGGCCGGGGTGGCGGCAATGTCGGCTTCGTACCGGACAAGGTGGCGCACCAGCGTTTTGGGTACGCCTGCGTTCACGCCGTACATGCTCATGTGGTCGCCGTTGTAGGTGGCCCAGCCCAGGGCCAGTTCGGAAAGGTCGCCGGTGCCCACCACCAGACCGCCGGTGCGGTTGGCAGTGTCCATCAGCTCCAGGGTGCGCACGCGGGCCTGACCGTTCTCATAGGTCACGTCCAGCACGCTCTCGTCCTGGCCGATGTCCCGGAAGTGGCTGTGCACTGTGGCGGCAATGTCGATCTCGGTAAAGCTGACGTGCAGCTCGTCACAGAGGATCTCCGCATTGCTGCGGGTGCGCTTGGTGGTGCCAAAGCAGGGCATGGTCACGGCCAGCACATCGGTGGTGGGGCGGCCCAGCTGCTTCATGGCGCGGACAGCCACCAGCAGGGCAAGGCAGCTGTCAAGACCGCCCGAAATGCCGATGACGGCTGTTTTGGCGCGGGCGTGCTCAAGACGCTTGGCCAGGCCGTCGGCCTGCATCTTCAAAATCAGCTCACAGCGCTCGGCGCGCAGCTGCTCGTTGTGGGGGATAAAGGGGGTGGGGTCTACCCAGCGGGTCAACACGGTGTCGGTCAGGGCCAGGTCGAACTCCACGGTCTGGTAGCCCTCGGTGCTGGGCTCAAAGCTGGTGTTGCGCGCCCGCTCCGACTCCATCCGCTGGCAGTCCAGCTCTGTCTCGGCAAGGCCGCCCGCAAAGGGCTTCACTTCAGCCAGCAGGGTGCCGTTCTCGGCGATCAGGTCGTGGCCTGCGAACACCATATCCTGGGTGCTCTCACCGTGGCCAGCCGAGGCGTACAGGTAGCCGCAGAGCAGGCGGGCGGACTGATTCTCCACCAGTGCCCGGCGGTACTCGGCCTTGCCCACCGTCTCATCGCTGGCCGAAAGGTTGGCGATGACGGTAGCGCCTGCCAGTGCGTGGAAGGTGGAGGGCGGCAGCGCGCTCCACAGATCTTCGCAGAGCTCCACGCCCAGCACAAAGCTGGGCATCTGGCGGCAGCGGAAGAGCAGGGAGATGCCAAAGGGGACATCCCGCCCGCAGACATTCACCCACTCCACCTCGGTGGAACCGGGGGTGAACTGCCGCTTTTCATAGAACTCGCCGTAGTTGGGCAGGTACGTTTTGGGAACCAGACCCAGCAGCTGCCCGCGGCAGAACACGGCAGCGCAGTTGTACAGCTTGCCCCGTACCATCAGGGGCAGGCCCACAAGGGCCACGGTGTCCAGCTCCCGGCTGGCATCCAGCAGCTCCTGCAGGCCGGTCAGGGCTCCCTGCTGCAGGGTGCGCTGCAAAAACAGGTCGCCGCAGGTATAGCCGGTCAGGCAGAACTCGGGGAACACGGCCAGCTTTACGCCGCGGGCGGCGGCGGCACGCAGCTCCGTGAGGATCTGCCGGGTGTTGTAGGCGCAGTCCGCCACCCGAAGCGTGGGCGAGAGGGCTGCTGCTTTCAAAAAACCATCTTTCATCGGAGGATTTCACATCCTGTCTCTCTTGTTTGCCCACGGCGAACAACTGTGCTCCCGTGGTGAGGATAGTATACCACACTCTGGCCAAAACGAAAAGAGGGCTGTTATCAACCTTCTCTGTCCCTGCGCCTGACGGCGGGGCAAAGAAGGGTTCTAACAACCCCCTGCAGATACACCAAATGGAAAACGAGATGGACCGTAAGCCGGGTTCTGTATTAAACGACGATCTGTCTAGGCCTGCCATTGCTGACAGGCTCATGCCGCCTTCGGGACACGCGAGCAGCGCTGTACGTCCCATATAGGCGTTGCTTCCGGTAGGGTTTACAAAGCCGCATAGTCACCCATGCGCTGGTGAGCTCTTACCTCGCCCTTTCATCCTTACCGCATTGCTGCGGCGGTTTCCTTTCTGTTGCACTTTCCCTGAGGTCACCCTCGGCTGCCGTTAGCAGTTACCGTGCTCTGTGAGGCCCGGACTTTCCTCAGAGCGGTCAAAGCCGCCCCGCCGCCGTATGTTCCACTCGTTTTCCGTTCCCCATGATACCATAAAAAAACAAGATTTGCAAGTGACGATGAAATTTGGTATAATAAATCTAAATATGGCGTGAAATTTTTGGGAGGGACAAAGGATGCAGCTGCTTTTCAATGTCCCGCCCGAAGCCGATGGCGTGCTGCTGCGCGGCTTTCTGCGCCGGTGTGCCGTCTCCACGGAGCTGGCCCGGGCGGTCAAATTCCATGGCAGCGGCTTTTTTGCAGACGATGTGCCCATTCTGGCCAACCGCCGTGTGCAGGCAGGGCAGGTGATCCGTTTTTCGCTGCCCGCCGACGGCCCCGGCGTGGAGCCCCAGCCTGAGATCCCGGTCAGGGTCGTTTACGAGGATGCCTTTGCCGTGGTGCTGGAAAAGCCGCCCCATCTGGCGGTCCACCCCACCCTGAACTACCCCCGGGACACCCTGGCCAACGGCTATGCCGCCTGGGCGGCTGCCCACGGCGAAAGCCCGGTGTTCCGCCCGGTGAACCGGATCGATAAAGACACCAGCGGGCTGGTGCTGGCCGCAAAGAACGGCTATGCCGCACCCCTGCTGGCCGAGGGCGTGGAAAAGCTCTATTACGCCATTGTAGAGGGCGAACTGCCCCTTGGCCCCGGAATCATCGATGCCCCCATTGGCCGGAGAGGGGACAGCATCATCGGGCGGTGCGTGACCCCCGAGGGCAAGCCCAGCCGCACCGAGTATACCATATTAAAGGCAGCGCAGGGCCTGAGCCTTGCCGCCTGTGTTCCCGTGACGGGCCGCACCCATCAGATCCGGGTGCACTTTGCATCCATCGGCCACCCGCTGGCTGGGGACGACCTTTACGGCGGGAACCGTGACCGCATTGCCCGGCAGGCGCTCCATTGCGCCCGGCAGAGTTTCCGGGTGCCGGCTTACACCGAGGTGCCCGGCGGCATCCGGCTGGAAACGCCGGTGGAGGAACACGCCCGCACCGTTGGAGTGGAGAGCCCCCTGCCCGAGGATATGCGGGCATTGCTGGACGCTGAAATATGAAAATAAAGTGAAACCTCTGTGAAAGCTCTGCCCAAATTCTGTGACAAACCTTGTATCGGCCCGGGCAGGGTGTATAATTGATATGAATTTGTAACTTTCGACCCAAAACGTCAGGAAGGAGCAACCCCTTTTGATCGAAGAGAAAACAAAGGAGCCGCAGAGCCAGGCTCCTGCAGCGCCGGTGAAGGGCAGAGAAAAACTGCGAAGCTTCTGGGCAAAGGTCCAGATCTCCGGCCTGCTGCGGCGGCACCGTTTCCGCCGCAAAACGCAGCGGCACATGAATGATGTGGCCAAAAAGCTGCGGGCCAGTGCCGTGGTGCTGGCATTTGGCGAGGCACTTTATGCACTGGGCTTTGCGGCAGAGTACATGGTGGTGCGCACAGGGCGCGGCATTGCTGCCGTGGCGCGCAGACTGGTCCGCTGGTGCAGGAATGCCCTGCATACCATCATTGCAACAGCCTTTCCCGGTGCGGCGCAGATGTTCAAGGATCTGCTGGCACCGCTTTACCTGTTCTTCAAGGGCCTCGGCGCTGTGGCGGCCCACGCCAACGATGTGCGCCGGGAGCGGGGCTTTGGTGCTTCCGTAAAAGCGGCCGGGCGCTATTTTGTGGGTGGGCTCAAGCGCAATCTGAGCCTGCTGCCCCGGACAGCAATGTACATCCTGCCCCTGTGTATGCTGGCCGTGTTCGTCACGGTCTGGAACAGGACGATGGCCCAGCCCTATGCGCTGGCTGTGCAGGTGAACGGCCATACCGTTGGCTATGTGGCCAATGAGGAAGTGTTCAACCTCGCAAAAGAGGATGTGATGCAGCGCATCAACTACGCCGGTTCGGACAAGACCGAGCTGACCATCGAGCCGACCTATACCATCTCCGTGACCCACAAGACCATGGACGAGAGCGAGACGGCAAACGCCATTCTGCAGAGTGCCAGTGACCAGATCAGTGAGGGCACCGCCCTGTATCTGGACGGGGAGCTGACGGCAGTCTGCTCCGATGGTGACACCCTGCGCGGCTATCTGGAGAGCCTGCTGGCCCCCTACGAGGATCAGGCAGACGAGAATGTCAGCGTGGGCTTTAGCAAAAATGTGACGCTGGAAGATGGAGTCTATTTCAACGACAGCTTTGAGGATGACAATTCCATCGAGAATATGCTGACCGGCGTGCAGCAGCAGGAGAAGATCTATACGGTCAGGGCGGGCGATACCCTGTGGGCCATTGCCCAGAAGAACGACCTGACCTTCCGGGAGCTGTGTGCCCTGAATACGAATTTCAAGGGTGCTCCCCTGGCCGAAGACTCCAATATTCAGGAGGGCGATCAGCTGATCGTGACCAAGCAGGAGGCTCTGCTGGAAGTCCGCATCACCAAGGTGGAGACGCGGGAGGAGGAGATCCCCTTCAGCACCGAGACCACCCAGTCCAACGAGTACACCAAGGGAACCACCAAGACCCTGCAGGAGGGCGAAAACGGCCTGCGCCGCGTCACCATGCAGAACGTCTACGATACCAACGGCGTGCTGCTGGAGCAGACCATCCTTTCCACTGAGACCATCCGGGAGCCGGTGAACAAAAAGGTGGTCGTTGGCACCAAGAAGGTCACGAAGAACGGTGCGGCGGCATACATCGGCGGCAGCGGTCAGTTCATCTGGCCTGTGCCGGGGTACCGCAACTGCTCGCGCTGGTATGGCAGCGGCCACAAGGGCGTGGATATCTGTGCCTCTGCCGGTACGCCCATCTATGCATCGGCGGGCGGCACTGTGACCAAGGCAGGTTATAACAAGGCCGGTGCCGGTACGGGCTATGGTTATTCTGTGATCATCAGCCACTCCGGCGGCTACACCACGGTCTATGCCCACTGCCTGTCTCTGGCGGTCAGTGCGGGCCAGACCGTGCGGCAGGGCCAGCTCATCGGCTATGTGGGCAGCACGGGCCGCTCTTCCGGCAACCACTGCCACTTCGAGATCCGCCGCAACGGCTCGTACATCGCACCGCAGAGCGTGTTCTCCGGAAAGCGATAAATCAGAACAGAACCTCTCCGTCAATGCTTTGCATTGCCACCTCTCCTAACAGGAGAGGCAAGAGAGCGGAAGCATAAACTTGGCTCCCCTATCAGGCAACAACGACGACCGCCGCCAGTGGCGGATGAAGGGAGGCGTTGTTGGGGCAGCGGCCAGCAGGACACGAGTGCAATACTTTGCACGAAGTGGACGCTGGGAGCCGCAACTCGTATGCTGGCGTGAAGCGCCTGAGAGGTTTATTTTACAAACAAAAAGGAGAATGATTATGGCAACACCCCACATCAGCGCTGAAAAAGGCGATTTCGCAAAGACCGTCCTGATGCCCGGCGATCCGCTGCGGGCAAAGTTCATCGCGGATACCTTCCTCAAGGATGTCCGCCAGGTCACCGGTGTCCGTGGAATGCTGGGCTTTACCGGCACCTATGAGGGCCGCCCCATCAGTGTGATGGGCAGCGGCATGGGAATGCCCTCCATCGGCATCTACTCCTACGAGCTGTACAAGTTCTACGATGTGGACAACATCATCCGCATCGGCTCTGCCGGCAGCTACACCGACAAAGCCAAGCTGTTCGATGTGGTGCTGGCCGCCGGTGCCGTGAGCGAGAGCAATTATGCCCGGGTCCAGAGCGGCTTTGAAGGGGACCTCACCCTGCCCAGCCAGACCCTGAACGACAAGCTGCGCGCTTCTGCCGCAAAGCAGGGCATCCCCCTGATCGAGGGCAACATCCATTCCTCCGATGTGTTCTATCGCCAGCCCTCCGATGAAAAGCCCACCTACTGGGAAAAGCTGCGGGATGAGCGCGGCTGCCTGTGCGTGGAGATGGAGAGCTTTGCCCTCTTCGCCAACGCTCAGGTCCTGGGCAAGAACGCCGCCTGCCTGCTGACCATCTCCGACAGCTTCGTCTCCCCGGAGATCACCACCGCCGAGCAGCGCCAGACCAGCTTCACCAACATGATGAAGGTCGCTCTGGGCGCGGAGTACTGATTTGCATTCACAAAAAGGGTTGTTGTCACACGACAACAACCCTTTTATGTTTTAAGTGTCACTATAATGACCGAAACAGGATGCGATAATGATATTGCCGTCCTGCTCTTTATAAACAATGCGGTGCGTATCGTCGATGCGGCGGCTCCACCATCCACCCAAATCACCTTTTAAGGGTTCGGGTTTTCCAATGCCCTCGTAGGTGTTCCGCTGGATGTCTTTCAGAAGTGTGTTGATACGCTTCAGCAGCTTTTTGTCTCACGTCTGCCAAAGGCAGTAGTCCTCCCATGCTTCCTCTTCCCAAAGCAATCTCATTTAATCTACCTCGATCAAATCGTGCTCAGTGAGCTTGGCTTTTCCGGTATCGATGTCGTGGACGATCTGGCGGAGATGATTGATGTTGCTTTCCGAGTAGAACGGGTCGGCGGAAACCTCAAAGGGAATGCGGTGCTCCCGGGAAACTTTTTTGGCGAAAATCGTGAATGCCGTTGTCATAGAAAGTCCCATCTCGGCGCAAACCTCTTCCATGCTGCGTTTCAGGTCTGGGTCCATCCGGAAGTTCACATTGACTGCATTTGCCATTCTAATACACCTCTTTCTTGATTCTATTATATGCGTCTGTAATGAAAAATGCAAGAACTTTCGTTACATAATAAATGAACAACGAGAAATCTCTTGAAGAATTTGAGAACACGCCGTATAATTGAAGTGCAAAAGAGGGGATGAAAGATGAACGACTTTCAACCAAATCAGGATATCTGCCTTGTACCTTATTGCCCAGCCTATGAAATTGCCCTTCCGTGGTATCAGGACGCAGAACTGTGCCATCATGTAGATAATCAGAATCGCATTTATGACCTGTCTATCCTGAAAAATATGTACCAGTATCTGGATAGTCATGGTGATTTGTTCTACATTGAATATAAGGGCATTCTGTGCGGAGATGTATGCTTGCAGACAAGCGGAGAAATTTCGATTGTGGTCTGCAAAGAGTATCAGAATCGGCACATTGGGAGAACAGTGATTGGGAAGATTCTTGCACTGGCAAAAGAGAAGAAGTATCCGCAATGCTATGCAGAAATTTATTCTTTCAACAAGCAGTCCCGTAAAATGTTTGAAAGTATAGGATTTGTTCAGAAAGACGCAGAAACGTTTGTTTATACTTTAGAATAAAAAGGAGGCCCCTATGACGAATCTGACTTTAGACGAAAAGAAAGCCCTGATCCGGATGGCACTGGAAGCCCGGGAGCAGGCCTATGCGCCCTACTCCGATTTCATGGTGGGTGCCGCCCTGCGGGCCGAGGATGGCCGCATCTTCACCGGCTGCAATGTGGAAAACGCTGCTTTCACCCCCACCAGCTGTGCCGAGCGCACGGCCCTGTTCAAGGCGGTGAGCGAGGGCGTGACCCGCTTCACCGATATTGCCGTGGTGGGTTCCCGCCGCGGCGAGGTGAACAAGCAGATCACCTCACCCTGCGGGGTCTGCCGTCAGGCGCTGTTTGAGTTCGGCGGACCGGAGCTGAATGTCATCATGGCAAAGACCCCCGATGATTTCATCGAGCGCAGCATGGAGGAGCTGCTGCCCTTCGGCTTTGGCCCCTCCAACGTGGCGGGCAACAAAGCCGTGGAAGGGTGAGGCGGGAAGCGGATATTTTGCCAAAATTGGTGAAGCAGTACGACTTTTACGCGAATTTTACAAAAAATCTGTAAAGATTTTGTAATCGGAAATGCCTTGCTTTCCTCACATGACCCGGCTATACTTGGGTCAGTAAATGTGCAAGTGTGCGCATTCCCTTTTTAAAGCGCAATTTTTAATGTATAAAAAGGAGAGTTTTCTTATGATGATTTCTCGTCGTAACTTCCTGGCTGTGGCTGGCGCTGCAGCTGCTGCCGCTGCTCTGACCGCCTGCGGTGGTTCTTCCTCTTCCACCAGCACCGCTTCTTCCACTGCTTCCTCTGCAGCTTCTGAGGCTGGCTCCGAGGCTGCCAGCAAGATCACAAAGGTCGCTCTGACCTGCGATACCGGCACGATCGATGACGAGAGCTTCAACCAGGCTTGCTGGAGCGCTGTTTCCAGCTACATGGGCGATGACTGCCAGTACTACATCCCCGAGGCTGACGCTTCCGATGAGGATCGTGAGACCATGATCCGTCAGGCTGTCAACGACGGCGCTGAGGTCATTGTCTGCGTCGGCTACCTGTATGGCGCTTCTCTGGCATGGGCTGCTGAGCAGTACCCCGATGTCAAGTTCATTGCTATCGATGTCACCCAGGGCGATATCGGCACCGATGAGATCCCCTCCAACTGCTACTGCATCACCTTCAAGGAGGAGCAGGCAGGCTATCTGGCAGGTTACGCCATTGCCAAGGACGGCAAGACCAAGCTGGGCTTCCTGGGCGGCATGGCTGTTCCCGCTGTCATCCGTTACGGCTACGGCTTTGTGCAGGGCGCTGATGCTGCTGCTCAGGAGCTGGGTCAGAACATCGACATCAACTACTTCTACGGCGGCCAGTTCTACGGCGATGCCAACATCACCTCCCGTATGGAGGGCTGGTACTCCAACGGCACTCAGGTCGTCTTTGCCTGCGGCGGCGGTATCTACACCTCCGCTGTTGAGGCTGCTCTGAAGAACAACGGCTACGTCATCGGCGTTGACGTTGACCAGAACTACATCGGTGCAAACGGCGTTGCTGACGGCACCTATGCTTACAACCCGTTCATCACCTCCGCTATGAAGGGCCTGTCCGAGGCTGTTTCTACTTCTCTGTCCGACATCGAGGCAGGCGAGTGGAGCACCATCGCAGCAACCAACGGCAACTTTGGTCTGGAGGACGGCGATTACGTCGGCCTGCCCACCGATGAGGACAGCTGGAACTTCGAGACCTTCACGGTTGAGGAGTACGAGGAGCTGAAGCAGAAGATCGCTTCCGGCGAGATCGTTGTTGACAACAGCTCTGACGACGCTACCAAGCCCACCGTCAGCGAGTTCACCAACGTCACCTACATCCAGTAAAATTTGAACAGTCCGCAAGGGCTGCAGGGAACGACCCTCTCCGTCATTGCCGTCAGGCTTTGACGGAGAGGGTCGTTTTTGTCTCGCGAAAAATCGTGCAGCTTGCACAAAAGTAATACTTATAAGAGTACATCCCGCCAAAAAATCAAAAAGAAGTGTGCAAAACCGCAAAAATACGGTATAATGGTACACAGAATAGTACAGGTGTCGATTTGACACGAAAGGAGAGTGAGCAGATTGGCAGAGGATTTTGTGATCGAGATGCTCCACATTACCAAGGAGTTCCCTGGAATCAAGGCAAACGATGATATCACCCTGCAGCTGCGCAAGGGCGAGGTACATGCCCTGCTGGGCGAAAACGGCGCTGGCAAAAGTACGCTGATGAGCGTGCTGTTCGGCTTGTACCAGCCGGAGGCCGGTAAGATCCTCAAGAACGGCAAGGAGGTCGCCGTCCGCAACCCCAATGATGCAAACGCGCTGGGCATCGGCATGGTGCACCAGCACTTCAAGCTGGTGGAATGCTTCAGCGTGCTGGATAACATCATTCTGGGCGTGGAGCCCAATAAGCTGGGCTTTTTGCAGAAGGCTGAGGCCCGCAAGAAGGTCGTGGCCCTGAGCGAGAAGTACGGCCTGCGTGTGGACCCCGATGCACTCATCAGTGATATCTCTGTTGGTATGCAGCAGCGTGTTGAGATCCTGAAGATGCTCTACCGCGACAACGAGATCCTGATCTTTGACGAGCCCACCGCTGTTCTGACCCCGCAGGAGATCGACGAGCTGATGGAGATCATGCGCGGGTTCAAGAAGGAAGGCAAATCCATCCTCTTCATCACCCACAAGCTCAACGAGATCATGGCAGTGGCAGATCGCTGCACGGTTCTGCGCAAGGGCAAGTATATGGGCACTGTGGACATCAAGGACACCACCAAGGAAGAGCTTTCCCGCATGATGGTCGGCCGCGATGTTCAGCTGCAGGTGGACAAAAAGCCCGCCGCCCCCGGCGAGGTGGTGCTGGACGTGCAGAACGTTACCATGCACAACGCCCAGCACAAGAAGGATGCCGTCAAGAACGTCTCCTTCCAGGTGCGTGGCGGTGAGATCGTCTGTCTGGCGGGCATCGAGGGCAACGGCCAGACCGAGTTTGTCTACGGCCTGACTGGTCTGGAAAAGTTCAACAGCGGCAAGGTGCTGCTGGACGGCAAGGAAATCACCAACGAGAGCATCCGCCAGCGCTCCAAGGACGGCATGAGCCATATCCCTGAGGACCGCCACAAGCATGGTCTGGTGCTGGATTACAGCCTGGAGAACAACATGGTGCTCCAGCGCTACTGGCAGCCCGAGTTCCAGCACAACGGCTTTATCCGCAGTGAAAAGGTGCGGGAGTACTCCGATAAGCTGATCGCCCAGTATGACGTGCGCAGCGGCCAGGGCAGCGCTACCATCGTGCGCAGCATGTCTGGCGGCAACCAACAGAAGGCGATCATTGCCCGTGAGATCGACAAAGACCCCAAGCTGCTGGTGGCAGTGCAGCCCACCCGCGGTCTGGATGTCGGTGCCATTGAGTATATCCACAAGCAGATCGTGGATGAGCGCGACAGAGGCAAGGCTGTGCTGCTGGTCAGCCTGGAGCTGGACGAGGTGATGAACCTCTCTGACCGGATCCTTGTGATGTACGAGGGTGAGATCGTGGGCGAGTTTGACCCCAAGACCACCACAGTCCAGGAGCTGGGCCTGTACATGGCCGGTGCCCGCAAGCAGGGAAAGGAGTAAGCAGAAATGAAAAACAAAAAACTTTCCCACAACGGGCTGCAGGGTTCTGTCACCAGCGTGATGGCTGCTCTGCTGTGTATCCTGATCGGTCTGGCTGTGGGTTTCCTCGTGCTGCTGGCCATCAATCCGGCCCATGCATGGGCAGACGGTTTTGTCCGCATCCTCAAGGGAGGCTTCCATGATGCCCCCTATGGTGTCGGCAAGGAATTGGCTAACGCCGCGCCCCTGATCATGACCGGCCTTTCCGTGGGCTTTGCCTTCAAGACCGGCCTGTTCAACATCGGTGCCGCCGGTCAGTACACGCTGGGTGCTTACGGTGCCCTCTACTGTGCCATCATGCTCAAGCTGCCCTGGTTCGTCTGCCTGCTGGCTGCGGCCATTCTGGGCGGTCTGTGGGGTGCCATCCCCGGTTTCTTCAAGGCCTACTTCAACATCAACGAGGTCATTACCTCCATCATGTTCAACTGGATCGGCCTGTACCTTGTCAATGAGCTGGTCTACCAGAACGGCACCGGCCCCATGTACGATGTGCGCAACACCCGCACCCTGAACCTGGGCAAGAACGCGGATCTCGCCCAGTCTGTCATCCCGGACTTCGGCCTGAACAAGCTGTTCCAGACCAACAGCACCACCATTGCCATCTTCCTGGCCGCTGTGGTGGCCATCCTGATCTGGGTGGTGCTGAACAAGACCACCTTTGGCTATGAGCTGAAGGCGGTCGGCCTGAACAAAAGCGCTGCCCGCTACGCCGGTATCAACGAAAAGAAGAACATCATCCTCTCCATGGCCATTGCCGGTGCGCTGGCAGGCTTTGGCGCGGGCCTGTTCTACCTGTCCAACGTGGGCCAGTGGAACCCCCTGAACTCCACCAGCCTGCCCGCCATGGGCTTCAACGGCATCTCCGTTGCCCTGCTGGCAAGCTCCAACCCCATTGGCACCATCTTCTCGGCCCTGTTCATCTCCCACATCTCGGTGGGCGGCACCTTCCTTTCCACCAAGTATTATCCCACGGAGATCGCTGACCTGATCAGCGGCATCATCATCTACCTGTGTGCATTCTCCATGCTGTTCCGCGGCAAGATCCAGAAGCTGCTGTTCAAGAATGCGGACAAGACCAATGTGAACGCAGAGCCTGCCCCGGCGGAAAAGGCCAACGCGAAGAAGGAGGGCAAGTAAGATGCTGCTTTTGATCAAATATACCCTGCTGTATGGCATCGTCCTGATGCTGGTGGCACTGGGCGGTATGTTCAGTGAGCACTCCGGCATCATCAACATCGCGCTGGAAGGCATCATGGTCATCGGCGGTGTAGCGGGTGTTCTGACCCTGACCATGCTTCCGGCCGACATGTCGCCGTTCCTGGTGGTGCTGATCTCGGTCCTGGTGGCTGCGCTGGCCGGTATCGTGTACAGCCTGCTTCTGGCCTTTGCTTCCATCAACCTGAAAGCGGACCAGACCATCGGCGGCACGGCCCTGAACCTGCTGGCCACCGCCATTGCCGTGGTCATTGCCAAGTATTTCAGCGACAGCGGCAGCGCCAAGCTGAACTATTCCAACAAGCCGTTCCTGTTCAGCATCGGCGGCCTGGAGCTGAGCATCTTTGTGCCGTTGGGCATCGTGCTGCTCGTCATCAGCTATGTGGTGCTGTACAAGACCCGCTTCGGTCTGCGCCTGCGCGCCTGCGGCGAACATCCTCAGGCAGCCGATTCTGTGGGCATCAACGTCTACAAGATGCGCTACGCGGGTGTGCTGCTTTCCGGTGCGCTGGGCGCTATCGGCGGTCTGGCATATATCGTGCCCCCGGTGCAGACCTGGAACTTTGAGGTCGGCGTGGCTGGCGCGGGCTTCCTTGCACTGGCTGTTATGATCTTTGGCCAGTGGAAGCCCTTCAACATCTGTGCCGCCGCCATGTTCTTTGCCGTGTTCAAGAGCCTGGCAAACATTGCGGACTCCACCTTCCTGGCGCAGCTCCACTGGTCCAGCAACATCTATAACATGATGCCGTTCATCGCATCCATGATCATTCTGGCCTTTACCTCCAAAAACAGCATGGCCCCCAAGGCTGAGGGTATCCCTTACGACAAGGGTTCCCGCTGAGCGAGGTTTGTTCCAAGGGCGCAGCTGCTTTTCCGGGCAGCTGCGCCCTTGGTGTTCAAAACCCGACAAAGGAGACGGAATGTGGATTGCCTTTGTCAAAAAGTCTGTTATAATGGAATTTACTGAAAGTCATACTGTCAGACAGGAGAATTGCGATGCGTATTTATGATCTGATCGCGAAAAAGCGCGATGGCGGTACCCACACCCGGGAAGAGCTGGAGGCCATTGTCAACGGCTTTGTCAGTGGGGAAGTGGCCGATTACCAGATGGCTGCCTGGATGATGGCGGTCTACCTGCGCGGCATGACCAACGAAGAAACAGCCGAGCTGACGGACGTGATGGCCCACAGCGGCGTGATGGTCGATCTTTCCCCCATCCCCGGCATCAAGGTGGACAAGCACTCCACCGGCGGCGTGGGCGATAAGACCACCCTTGTGATCGCCCCGGTGGTGGCGGCCTGCGGTGTAAAGATCGCCAAGATGAGCGGCCGCGGCCTGGGCCATACCGGCGGCACCATTGATAAAATGGAGAGCGTGCCCGGCACCAGAACTGCCCTTTCGCAGGAGGAGTTCTTTGCCCAGGTGAACAAGATCGGGCTGTCGGTCATTGGCCAGAGCGAGGGCATTGCCGTGGCGGATAAGAAGATGTACGCCCTGCGGGATGTGACCGCCACGGTCAGCTGCATCCCGCTGATCGCCTCTTCCATCATGTCCAAGAAGCTGGCCTCTGGCTCTGATGCCATCCTGCTGGATGTGACCACCGGCACCGGTGCCTTTATGAAGACCGTGGACCAGAGCATTGAGCTGGCTGAGCTGATGGTCGCCATCGGCACCCACCATGGCCGCCGGGTGGCCGCCATGATCACCGATATGGACACCCCGCTGGGCCGCAACATCGGCAACAGCCTTGAGGTCATGGAGAGCATGGATGTGCTCAAGGGCAAGGGTCCTGCCGACCTGACCGAGGTCTGCCTGCAGCTGGCCGCCAATATGCTGGTGCTGGCAGGCAAGGGTACCCCGGCGGAGTGCCGTGCCATGGCACAGGCTGTGATCGCGGACGGCTCTGCCTTTGCCAAGTGCAAGGAGATGTTTGCGGCCCAGGGAGGCGACACCCGTGTGCTGGACGATTACAGCCTGTTTGAACAGCCTGCAGCCAGCTTTGAGCTGCTGGCCGAGCAGGATGGCTACATCGTGGCCAACGATGCCGAGAAGATCGGCTCTGCCAGTGTGCTGCTGGGCGCTGGCCGCCAGAAGAAGGGAGACCCGCTGGATTTTGCGGCCGGCATCACCCTGCACAAAAAGCGCGGTGACTATGTGCACAAGGGCGAAAGCCTGGCCACCTTCTACGGTGCGGCAGATAAGTTTGAAGCCGCTGCTGCGGAGTACCGCAGCGGTCTGGTCTATGGTGCGGAAAAGCCCGAGGAGGCCCCGCTGGTCTACGCCCTTGTCACCAAGGACGGCGTGGAGCGCTACTGAGAAAGCATCCTTCCCGCAAGGCGGGAGGGACGGAAAGGACATTTTCTATGAAGATCATTCTGGTGGGCTGCGGCAAGGTCGGCACAGCGCTGGCACGTCAGCTCAGCGAGGAAGGCCACAATGTCACGATCATCGATACCAACAAGGCCCGTGTGGAGCATATCAGCGAATCCTATGACGTGATGGGCATTACCGGCAACGGCTCCTCCATCACAACGCTGTCCGAGGCAGGGATCGAGGAGGCGGACGTGTTCATTGCGGTCACCGGCTCGGACGAGCTGAACCTGCTCTGCTGCATGTTTGCCAAAAAGGCGGGCCACTGCCACGCCATTGCCCGTGTGCGCAACCCATCCTACAGCCATGAGCTGGACTTCATCAAAAAGCAGATCGGCATTTCGGCCATCATCAACCCGGAGATGGCGGCGGCGCGGGAGATCTCCCACCTGCTGCGCTTCCCCGGTGCCAGCAAGATCGATACCTTTGCGGAAGGCCGGGTGCGGTTGATCAAGTTTACCCTGACCGAGGCACAGGCACTGGACGGCGTGGCCATCCGGGAGATCCCCACCCGGCTCAAGAGCGATATTCTGGTCTGCGCTGTGGAGCGCAACGGCGGGGTCATCATCCCCAACGGTAATTTTGTGCTCCGGACCGGCGATCAGGTCACCTTCCTTGCAACGCAGGAAAAGGCCCACGCGTTCTTCCAGCGCATCCATCTGGCCGTGCGCCCGGTGCGCAATGCCCTCATCGTGGGCGGCGGTGCCATTGCCTTCTATCTGAGCCAGGAGCTGCTGGAAAACCATGTCCGGGTGCGGATCGTGGAGCGGGACCCCGCCCGCTGCGATGTGCTGGCCCAGGCCCTGCCCGAAGCACAGATCCTGTGTGAGGACGGCTCCAACCGCGAGTTCCTGCTCTCCGAGGGCCTGACCTCCACCGAGGCCTTTGTGGCCCTGACCAACATCGACGAGGAAAATGTTCTGCTGACCCTGTTTGCCAAGAAGCATTCCAACGGCAAGCTGGTCACCAAGATCAACCGCCTGGAATTTGATGATATCCTGGCCGGGCTTGATCTGGGCAGCATCGTCTACCCCAAGTACATGACCTGCGATTACATCGTGCAGTATGTGCGCGCTTTGCAGAACGAGGCAGGCAGCAACATCAAGACCCTGTACCGCATTCTGGACGACCGCGTGGAGGCATTGGAATTTACGGTCCATGAGAAGAGCCGCGCCACCGGTGTGCCCCTGAGCCAGCTCCACCTGAAAAAGAACCTGCTGCTCTGCTGCATCACCCGCGGCAACGAGATCAAGATCCCGCGCGGCGGCGATGAGATCCAGGTGGGCGACAATGTCATCGTGGTCACGCTGGAGCACGGCCTGCATGACCTGCGGGACATCGTGGAAGATTAACGGAGGCGCGGCATGAATTATGCGATCGTTCTGCGGCTGCTGAGCTACATCCTCTATTGCGAAGCTGCGCTGCTCCTGCTGCCTGCCATGGCCAGCCTGATCTACGGTGAGTGGATGGTGCTGGGCGTGTTCCTGCTCACGGCAGCGCTTTCTGCGGTGGCGGGCGCTCTGCTCCACCGCATCAAGCCCAAGAGCCAGATCTTCTATATGCGGGAGGGCTTTGCCACCACGGCGCTCTGCTGGCTGCTCATCAGTGTGGTGGGCGCGGTGCCCTTTGTGCTCACGGGCAGCATCCCCAACCCGGTGGATGCCATGTTTGAGACCGTTTCCGGCTTCACCACCACCGGTGCCAGTATCCTGCCCGCCGTGGAGGACCTGCCCAGGGGCATCCTGTTCTGGCGCAGCTTCACCCACTGGATCGGCGGCATGGGCGTTCTGGTGTTCCTGCTCTCCCTGCTGCCCCTGACCGGCGGTTCCCATGTCAACCTGATGAAAGCCGAAAGCCCCGGCCCGCAGGTGGATAAGCTGGTGCCGAAGGTGCAGTCCACGGCAAAAATTCTGTACGGCATCTACTTCCTCCTGACGGTGTTGGAATTCATGTTCCTGATCGCCGGGCGGATGCCGGTGTTTGAAGCCCTGCTGACCTCCTTTGGTACAGCGGGCACCGGCGGCTTCGGCTTCCGCAATGACAGCTTTGCCAGCATGTCGCCCTATGTCCAGTGGGTCGTGACCATCTTTATGATCCTGTTTGGCGTGAACTTCAACGCCTATTTCCTGCTGCTGATGCGCCGCTTCCGCCGCGCTGCCGCCAGCGAGGAGGTGCGCGCCTACTTTGTGATCATCGGTGTGGCTGTGGCCATCATCACGGCCAACATTTACAGCATGTACAACGGCTTGGGCGAGGCCCTGCGCCACGCCGCCTTCCAGGTGGGTTCTATCATCACCACCACAGGTTTTTCCAGCTGTGATTTTGACCTGTGGCCCACCCTCTCCAAGGAGATCCTTGTCATGCTGATGTTTGTGGGTGCCTGCGCAGGCAGCACCGGCGGCGGCATAAAGGTCAGCCGTCTCCTGCTGATGGGCAAGACTGTGGGCAAGGAGCTCAAGCAGGCCCTTCACCCGCAGGTGGTGGCCCCCGTCCGGATGGACGGCAAGGTGGTCAACCATGAGACCATCCGCGCCACCAATGTCTTTGTGGCCGCCTACATCTTCATCTTTGCGGCATCCTTCTTCCTCATCAGTCTGGATGGCTTTGACATGGTGACCAACTTCACCGCCATTGCCGCCACGTTGAACAACATCGGCCCCGGCCTTGCCCAGGTGGGCCCCATGATGAACTTTGGCAGCTACTCCAACCCCGCCAAGCTGGTTATGATCTTTGACATGCTGGCGGGCCGTCTGGAGATCTTCCCCATGCTGGTGTTCTTTATGCCGGACACCTGGCGGCGGTTCTGAGCAAAATAACAAAGCGGATGCGCTCCCACCGGAACGCATCCGCTTTTTGCTGTATCAGGATTCCTGCGGCTTTTTCCCCAAGAGCGCCACGCCGCTCAGCATGATGGCCCCGCCCAGCAGGGCAAGGCCTGCACCGGCCTGCCCGAAGGCATCGCCGACGGCACCCACCAGAGGACTTGCGGGGATCATCAGCAGACTGTAGGCCATGCCGTCCACGCTGATGAGGGTGGCCCGCTGGTCACTGGGGATGGCATCGTTCAGCTTCTGGCTCTCGTGGAGCAGGTAGACCTCCAGCACACCCTGCACCAGCATCATGCCCAGAATGCCGCCCCAGGCAGGCGCGGCACCCACCAGCAGAGTGCCCACACCGCAGAGCAGGGCGCAGGCCGTGTAGAGCCGCCGCATGGAGCGGCATCTCATCCTGCGGCCGACCTCAGTGCCCGCAACGCAGGCCAGACCACCCAGCAGCAGGGGAAGGAAGAGCAGCTCCGTGGGCCAGCCCAGCTCAACGAGACGCTGCTGCAAAAACATCTTGGTCAGGTAGCTGGGCACGCTGATGAGGGCGCTGGATGCGATAAGTTTTCCTGCCATTGGGCAGGTGTGCAGAACATGCAGGCTGTCCCGCACCAGCTGGCGGAACTGTTCGGGCAGAGTGCGCAGCGCGTGCTTTTCCCGGTTGGCCTGGGCCGCAGTGACAATGGGTTCCGCTAGCAGCAGGTTGGCGAGAGCGGAAATGCCCCCGAAGGCGGCGTTCAGCAGATAAAAGCCTGCGTAGCCGAGAAACCGGTTCAGAATGCTGGCCATGGAGCCCACGGCGTTGGCCAGCATGGAGATCTGAGAGCTGTTTGCAGAGACCTGAATGTATTTCTCCTCGCAGCCCTCCTGCTTCAGGCTGTCGTAGAGCAGCGCCGTGGTGGTGCCGGAGAACATGGTCATGGCCAGCGCGTTCAGCCCCATGGCAAAGCAGATGGTGAACAGGTCTGACGCAAAGGCCATCAGCAGGCTTTGCAGGACCATGCACACGCCGCCGGACACGAGGGTCTTTTTCCGGCCCAGCAGGTCTGCCGCCATGCCGCTGGGTACCTCACACAGCAGGCTGACGATGTGGAATACGCTCTCGGCCAGGCCGATCTCCCACAGGGAGAAGCCCCGGGCCGCCAGCAGGGCCACCCATACCGCATCCGTGATGCGCAGGCTGAAGAAGAAATCGAAAGTATAAATGCAGGCGAGCTGCTTTTTTAAATTGAGTTTATGATCCATTGGGAACACCCTTTCTATTTATAGTGAATCATTCAAAATAGAAAGTGTACCCTTGCAAACGAAAGTTTGCTGTGACCAAACCCCTCCGTCAATGCTGACGCATTGCCACCTCCCCTAATCGTGGAGGCCTTGGCAATCCGTGCAAAGTTTCCGGTTTCGCCAGAGGCTCCCCTACTAGGGGAGCTGACGAGCGAAGCGAGTCTGAGGGGTTCAGGCAAAACAAAAGCGCCCCACAGCAAAGCTGCGCGGCGCTGAAAATCATGCTCCACGTCTTGCTGAAAGGTTTCCTCGATTTAGCTCCCTTATGAGGGAAGCTGGCTGCGCCAGAGCGCAGACTGAGAGGTTTTGTTTCCAATAAAAGGGTACACTTCGAGCCGGAACGTATTAAATCTGACCTTTTTTGAAAAAGATGCAGCCATTCCAACCCATCTGAGTGTACCCTCCTTTCAGTAAAACGTTACGCTTACAATACCATACTTTTGGCCAAAATACAAGCAAAACCGTAAAATTCAGGGAAAAAGTGCCGCCCCGGCTTGCAAACAGACCCAAAGTGTGGTAAGATGATATCCGGTTATGAAACCTGAATATCTTGAAAACGCAGCGACGGAGAGAGTACGCATGCAGTTCCACAGCAAAGAGAGAAGCTTCACCGGCTGAAAGGGCTTCCGCGTGGGTGTGTGCCGAAGTTCGCTCCTGAGCGGCCTGCCCGAACGGCTTCTATTAGGACAGGACGGCGCGCCCCGTTACGGCGTTTGAGAGCCGCCCTTCTTTGTGCAGGGCGGAAACCGGGTGGTACCGCGGAGCATTGGATTTGCAAAGGCTTCGTCCCTTTTGTCCGGCCAGAAATGGCCCGGCAGGGGACGGGGCCTTTTTTGCTGCCCCGCTTTGAAAACACGAACTGAGAAGGAGAGAATTTCCATGCAAGCAATGATCGACGAGCTGGCCAAACAGGCCGCAGAGAGCCTCGGTCAGGTCTCTTCCAAGGAGACGCTGGCCTCGTTCTGGCAGGAATATCTGAGCAAAAACGGCAAGATCCCCGCGCTGATGAAGAATCTGCGCTCTGTCGCGCCCGAAGAGCGCCCCGCCATGGGCAAGATCATCAACGAGCTCAAGCAGAAGGTGCAGGCAGACTACGATGCCGCCGCCGCCAAGGTGAAGGAGGCCGAGCTGGCCGCCCGCAACGCCGCTGAGACCGTGGACATCACCCTGCCCGCCAAGACCCGCACGGTGGGTGGTCTGCACCCCCTGACGCTGGTCACCAACCAGATCATCGATGTGTTCTCCGGCATGGGCTTTGCCGTGGCCGACGCACCTGAGATCGAGGACGACGACCACAACTTCACCCGCCTGAACGTGCCCAAGGATCACCCCGCCCGTGACATGCAGGATACCTTCTACCTGTCCGACGAGTTCCTGCTCCGCACCCAGACCTCCGGCGGCCAGATCCGCACCATGGACAGCCAGAAGCCGCCCATCAAGGTGCTGATCCCCGGCCGTGTGTTCCGTTCCGATTCCGATGCCACCCACAGCCCCATGTTCCACCAGATGGAAGGCCTGGTCGTGGATAAGGGCATTACCCTGGGCGACCTGCAGGGCGCACTGAACACCTTTGTGCAGAAGCTGTTCGGCAAGGACACCCGCACCCGCCTGCGTCCCTCTTACTTCCCCTTCACCGAGCCCAGTGTGGAGGTCGATGTCAGCTGCTTTGAGTGCGGCGGCAAGGGCTGCCCCCTGTGCAAGCACACCGGCTGGATCGAGGTTCTGGGCGGCGGCGTTGTCAACCGCAAGGTGCTGGAAAACTGCAACATCGACCCGGACGAGTACTCCGGCTTCGCCTTCGGCATCGGCATCGAGCGTATCGCCATGCTGAAGTACGGCATCAACAACATCGG
>ERZ791785.167-NODE-167-length-71279-cov-4.343410_pt1 | contig 71279 bp, 76 predicted proteins | sample MGYA00509947_ERZ791785 | MGnify/ENA primary metagenome ERZ791785 (study PRJEB30046, sample SAMN00791982) | human gut metagenome | study: EMG produced TPA metagenomics assembly of the A metagenome-wide association study of gut microbiota in type 2... | reverse complement strand
TTCGGCATTTTGGCGAAAAGTATCGCTTTGCTTTTTGTTGCGGCAGGGTTGTTTCAATCAAGTTGGCGCGATGATATTCGCGAATGGGTTGCTATGCCGCAGGGCATGCTGATGGAAGCAAAGCAAATCAGTGAGTTAACGGGCATTGACTTAGGGAATCGTTATTTCTTGGTGCTTGCAGAGAATGATGATGAATTACTGGAAAAAGAGACTGTCTTGACTCAGCAACTAGAGGCGCAAAATATTCCGTACCGAGCCTTATCTCAATGGCTTATGTCCACAAACCAACAGCAACAATTTATTCAGCAATTCACTGCGGCGGTCCAACCGCAAGATTATGCTGTGTTGCAAGATATTGGGATTCCGCCGGAAACCATCCAAACCGCTTTGGTGGCATTAGGTACAGAAACGCCTATATCTTTATCTTCTGCCTTGCAGCAACAAATCGGGCAGGCGTGGCAAACATTATATTTAGGTCATTTGGTGCCTGGGAAAGTTGCAGGTATCGTGCAGATTGTCGGTCAATCGGTCTTTCCATTTGAAAATTTGGCCAATCAACAAGATATCTTTTGGACGGATAAACGAGCGCATTTGAATCAGGCATTTCAAGCCACCCGTGATCAGGCAGCCTGGCTTAAAGCAATGTCATTTTTGTTTGCCGGTTTATTGTTATGGCGTTTCTTTGGTGTGAGAAAGACGGTGACCATGTTATTGCCACCATTGTGTGCCATTGTGTTGACGATAGCCATTTTCGGCTGGGTAGGCTGGCCAATCAGTTTATTTACGATGTTTGGCTTGTTATTGGTGTCTGCCATCGGGATTGATTATACCGCCTATATGCAAACGGCAAATGAACCTTTATACGGTAAGTACATTGCGGTATTATTGGCGGCAACCACAACGCTCATTTCCTTTGTTTTACTGGGCTTAAGCTCGACACCTGCTGTTGCCTCTTTTGGTTTAAGCGTCAGTTTTGGGGTGTTATTCAGTGTTATCATTACGTTTAAAATGTTGCGGTAAGGAAGTATGAAATATTGTTTAATTCTCTTTTTTGCCATGCTAACGGCGTGTAGCACATTACCAACGGTAAAACAGTTGCCGGCGCATCAAGGCATTCGAATCTTTAAAGTCGAACAAGTGACGGCTGAAAATCAATTACAGCAAGCCAGTTTGTTAACCTTACAAATGGATGCGCAACAATGGCGTTGGGTGCAAACGGATCCGCTTGGTGCACCGTTAGCGAGAGTAATTTTAACTAAACAAGGGTGGCAAAATGACGGTTTTGTTATGCCGAATCAACAGGCTCGTCAGCTCTTTTCCGCCCTTTCTACGGCGTTAAACCCGCAGCAACCTTTATTTGATTTTAGCGCTGTTCAGCCTATTTCAAACGGCGCAGATTATTTTGTTAAACAGAAAAAAGTATGGCAAATCAGACAATTGCCATCCATGATTGAAATCGATTTGTCGGATCATAGCCATTGGCGAATCGAGGAACTAAATTAAGAGAAAAATGACCGCACTTTATTTAAGCAAACCGGCAATCCTAAGCAGTTTAGGTGAAGGTATCGAGAGACATGTTCAACATTTACTGAATGCCGAGGATTCGCCACTAAAACTTTCCGAGCGTGCTTTTCATATTTATGGGCTAGACGGAAAACCACGCGTCTTTGGCGAAGTGAATGTTCCTTTACGTCCTTTCCCACAGAATTTACCGGAAATCCATGTGAGCCGTAACAATCAATTACTCTGGCATTGTTTGGCGCAAATAGAAGATCAGATCGTATCGGCCATTCAACGTTTTGGAAAACATCGTATTGCCGTGGTAATTGGCACATCGACAACCGGCGTTGATGAAAATATTCCGGTGTTTAAATATGCGGCACAACATCATGACTGGTCAGGTAAATCCTTTAAACAACAGCAACAATATTTTTCTGCACCGGCTGATTTTGTCGCCTATCAATATGGTTTAGAAGGGCTAACTTACGGTATTTCTACTGCCTGTACTTCCGGCGCAAAAGCCTTAATCAGTGCTGCGCGTTTATTAAATGCCGGCTTGTGTGATGCGGTGATTTGCGGTGGGGTAGATGAACTTTCGCCTCTCACGATCAGTGGTTTTTCCTCTTTATCTGTATTGTCCGATAAACGTTCTAACCCGCTTTCGGTTAATCGTGATGGCATCAATCTTGGTGAAGGCGCAGCTGTTTTTATGATGACACGAGAAAAATTAGAAGAAAGCAACATTGCGTTGTTAGGTTACGGCGCAAGCAGTGATGCTTATCATATGTCGTCTCCGCATCCTGAAGGTGAGGGCGCGATTGCTGCGTTTCGTGCTGCACTGAACTCAGCCCAATTAGCAGCGGATGAAATAGGTTGGATTAATTTACACGGCACGGGCACAGTACATAACGACCAAATGGAAACCTTAGCGGTTCATCAGGTGTTTGGCGATAATACGCCATGTACCACGACCAAACCCTACACAGGGCATACTCTTGGCGCAGCTGGGGCTGTAGAGGCTGCGATTGTATGGGGCATTATCGATCGTACATTGAATCCGACAGGTAAGTTGCCTGCACAATTGTGGGATCATCAGACCGATGTTGCGTTGCCGGCAATAAATATCACCCATGAACAAAGTCAGTGGACTAAGTCACAACGTATTGGGGCGAGCAGTTCTTTTGCTTTTGGTGGAAATAATACCGTATTGATTTTAGGGGAACGACATGGCTGATTTAACCTGTCCGATAACAGACATTGCACCTTTGGTGCCGCACAGTGGCAAAATGATTATGCTGGACAAAATTCTTGATTTTGGTACGGATTTTTTGATTGCCGAGATGGAGGTTCGACCGGATAACCTTTTTCTCCAGGGGGAGAGACTGCCTAGTTTTTTAGGGGCGGAAATTATGGCGCAAGGCGTTGCCGCCTGGGATGGCTGTAAATGTGCGCAACTCGGAAAACCCATCGGATTAGGGTACTGGCTGGGTTCGCGTAAATTAAGTATTCATCAGCCTTATATTGCTATGGGCAGTAAATTACGTATTCAAATTAAGCTTTCCATTGAAGATGTCTCTGGTTTTGGCGTGTTCGATTGCCAATTAATCGATGCTAACAGTCAGCAGATTATCGTGGAAGGCGCATTAAATGTCTTCAGACCGCAAGCGTAAATTCATCGCTAAAAACCACCGCACTTTTTATCTAATCTAAGGAATTTATATGAGTGAAACAGTTTTAATCACAGGTTCTAGCCGAGGTATTGGCAAGGCGATTGCCTTACAGTTGGCGCAGTCAGGCTTTGATATTGTGGTACATTGCCGTAGTCGAGTGGAAGAGGCGGAAGAGGTTGCACAGGCTGTTCGTGAATTGGGGCAACGTGCTCGCGTATTGCAGTTTGATGTCAGTCATCGTGCGGAGGTTGCAGAAAAGCTACTTGCCGATGTGGAAGAGAACGGCGCTTATTACGGCGTGGTACTGAATGCAGGACTCACCCGTGATAACGCATTTCCAGCCTTAACCGAAGAGGACTGGGATCAAGTATTGCGTACGAATTTGGATGGTTTTTACAATGTATTACATCCGATTATGATGCCGATGATCCGTCGCCGCAAAGCAGGGCGTATTGTTTGTATTACATCGGTGTCGGGCTTAATCGGCAATCGTGGTCAGGTCAATTATAGTGCTTCCAAAGCTGGGATTATCGGTGCGGCGAAGGCGCTTGCAGTGGAATTAGCAAAACGTAAAATTACCGTAAACTGCGTGGCACCGGGGTTAATTGATACGGATATTCTGGATGAAAATGTGCCTATTGATGAAATTCTAAAAGTGATTCCAACAGGGCGAATGGGCGAGCCGGAAGAAGTGGCGCATGCGGTAGATTTTCTCATGGATGAAAAAGCGGCTTACATCACCCGCCAAGTGATCGCCGTGAATGGCGGTTTATGCTAACGCATCTAGAAACCATGAAGATGTCAAAGAGATAAATAAATGAAACGAGTTGTGATTACGGGAATCGGCGCCGTTACTGCCTTTGGTAAAGAATGGTCGTCTGTCAAAGCGGCTTTTCAACGCAAACAAAATGCAGTGCAGGCAAAAATAGAATGGGCAGAACGTTATCCTGAGTTGGGCGCTAATCTGGGGGCCGAAATTTTAGGGTATGAGCCACCGAAGCATTGGAATCGCAAACAACTGCGCAGTTTAGGACGCGTCTCTCAACTTGCTGTGGAAGCCGCTGAAAATGCGTTAGCAAATGCGGGATTATTGGATGAAAACGGCGAAATTCTGGCTTATTTAAAGGACGGCAGAATGGGCGTTTCTTGTGGTTCTTCGACAGGCTCTACCAATGATGTGCGTGACGCGGCAGAGTTGCTTATGACCGGTAAATCCGATGGTTTTAATGCGAATACTTATGTGCGCATGATGCCGCATACCGCCGCCGCCAATATCGGTATTTTCTTCGGGTTGACCGGACGCATTATTCCTACTTCTAGTGCGTGTTCTTCCGGTAGCCAAGGTATCGGCTACGCTTATGAATCCATAAAATACGGTTTAATTCCCATGATGTTGGCTGGTGGTGCGGAGGAGTTTTGCCCATCGGAAGTCTATGTGTTTGATTCTTTATATGCGGCTAGCCGCAATAATGCCAATCCGGACAAAACACCACGTCCTTATGATAAAGATCGTGATGGTTTGGTCATTGGTGAGGGTGCCGGGATTTTTGTCCTCGAGGAGCTGGAACACGCGCTTGCCCGTAACGCTAATATTATTGCAGAAGTCGTAGGCTATGGGGCAAATAGCGATGGTGCGCATGTGACCCGCCCGCAAAAAGACACAATGCAACGTTGCATGGAATTGGCGTTAAAAGATGCCCGTTTATCTCCGGAAAATATTGGTTATGTGAATGGGCATGGTACGGCAACAGAACAAGGTGATATTGCAGAAACGCTCGCGACAGAAGCCGTATTCGGTCACATTCCATTAAGCTCGCAAAAAAGTTATTTAGGCCACACACTTGGGGCTTGCGGTGCATTAGAGTCTTGGTTTTCCATTGAAATGATGCGTGATGGCTGGTTTGCGCCAACCATTAATCTAGATCATATTGATGAGCGTTGCGGCAAGCTAGATTATATTCAAGGTGACGGCCGTTATATTGACACGGATTATGTCATGAACAATAACTTTGCTTTTGGCGGTGTGAATACATCGTTAATTTTTAAACGCTGGCAGGGTTAATGTGTAAGGTCGGGTTCTGCACCCGACCTAGTAAAGTGCCGTTTGCACTAGAGATAAAAAATCCTTCTCTTTCATGTTATCAGCGCTAGGTAAAACAGTTAATTTTTTGACCGCACTTTTAGCGTCTTTCGATATCACCCAAAAACAGGCGCCTTCTTGTTGCTCGTCATCCGTTTCTAGTACCCAACCGACGAGAGCAGATGGTATTGTGTCCTGTTCTAAATCCAATAATGCCAGTTGTAGCGGTTGCCAAATAGTGTGTTGATTGACCGCTAAGAAGAGCGAATTTCCGTTAATTTGTAAGGTTTGCGCCAGTTGGAAGGTCGCCGCATTGTTAATGTTCGCCATAAAATCCAGCGGACTTGGTAGATTTTGTGCCGTCAGTTGGTGGAACATTTTGTCGAATTTACTTGGTGAATTAAATGGAGAGCCTAAGTAAATCCCACTTTTTTCTGCTAAATAAGCCTTGAGAGGAAGGGCGCCAAGTAAGGCAAGTTGCGTAAACCGGCTTAAACGACGAGCATCTACGCCGTAGGTTTTCAATTCTTGACGCAAGGACTTGTCATCTTTGTGATTACCACTGAAATGATGGATTTGCTGAATATAATACGTCATTGCCCCACCTTAAGTACCCAAGCAATATTGCTGCCGCCAAAGCCTAAGAAATAATTTAAAAAATAACCGCACTTTTGCTCATTGTTTGTAAATTGCTCGAACAAAAATGCGCTTTCTAATGCACCGCTGGCGCCGAGCGTATGCCCCATTCGTGCTTTCAGTGAAAGCTGTTGCGCATTCGGGAAGAGGTCTTGTAAAACAAGGAGCTCCATTTCATCGCTATTTCCACCAACGCCGTGTACTTTCACCCCATCAATGTGTGTAGGAGATAAATTGGCTTTGTTTAAGCTGGCGTGAATCAGGTGACGTAATGCGGACTCGCTACTGTTCGTTAGGTTTTCATTGTCGGTTAGCGTGACCACGCCTAATAGTTCACAAGAGCATTGCGGATTCGGTTGAACAGATAAGGCGACACAACCGATGCCTTCGCCTAGCACAATGCCTGTTGGCTGGATTAACGGCAAATATTGTGCGTCCTGCGATAACAAATTCATTGCTTGAAAATGCTCAAATGTCAGGCGATTAAATGTTTCAAACCCGATGACCAAGGCTTTTTCATACAGACCGTTTTGGAGCATTTTGTAAGCATATCCCATCGCTTGCGCAGAGGAGGTGCAAGAGGTTGCGAAGCTAAAGACCTCCGTTTGATAACGTCGGCGTAAATCATCGGCAATGACTGCCAGGCTGTGTTGTTCCGGCAAAGGAAGATGATTAGCTAAACGGGCCTCGCAATCACTGATCACATAGGCTGTTGAGCCGAGCAAAATGGGGATGTTTTTCAATTCACTTTTATCCCAGCCTGCCAGTTGTAAAGTGCGGTCGATTTCTACATCAAAATAGGCATAGAGTTGTTCAAGAGAGAGCAATTCCTCATCAAACGCGTTGAAATAAGGAAAATGAAGCGGTTGCCCCAACATATGAGAGGTTCGTTGCCCGAGATGATTGGCAAATTTGGCAGAAGCCGCGGTGAGATAAACGTTCATTAGGCTTTTTGGTGTTGTTCGCGAATAAAGGCAGCAAGATCGTGTATGGTCATCATGTGTTTGCGCACCATGCGATCTCCCTGTAATCGCACACCAAAATGTGCTTGTAATGCCACAACGACCTGCAAGGCATCTAAAGAATCCAACTGAATGCGGCTTTGTTCACCGAAGAGCCATTCATCATCGCTGATTTCCATTGGGTCAAATTCGTCTTTTTCTGTTTCTTGGATAATCAGTTTTTTGAGTTCTTGTTCTAATGCCGGGGATTCCAGCGTGAAAAGATAAGCCATTAGAATCTCGCTTGTTTGGTTAATTGTCGTTGATAAGTTAACGTGGCAAAAAGTAACGTTATCGCACCAAAGCCACTTAATAAATAGAGCGGTTGTTGAATTTGGCTGAGGTGATATTGGTTTAACAGTAAATTTTGAAAACCGCTTAATGCCCATCCCATGGGTGAAAATTGTGAAATAGTTTGCATGATTTCAGGCATGACATACACCGGCACCATAATACCGCCAATGGCCGCCATGATAATAATGCCGCCCCCACCCAACACGACGGCGTGTTCGGTCGTCCTTGCCAGCACACTGATTAATAAACCATAACCTAGTGCGGCAAGGCTTACTGCAGCAGATAAGACAAAATAAGGCAACCAACTTCCGGAAAGCGTAAACGCAGGCATATCTAGCGCAGGCAACACAAAATAACCTAGCGCTACCATACCGACAAATTGTAATTGGTTGATCAAAAAATAAGGAATTAGCTTGGCAATAATCAAACTCAATGCAGAAGCTCGTGCCATACGCAAGCGAGTCAGCGTGTTGGTTTGGCGTTCCATCGCCATCACATTGGAAAGCGGAATCATAATAAAGAACATACCAAAAATCAGCCATGCAGGAACACTGTGTTGCACAGAATTAGGTTTAGAAACCTCTTTTCCTTGTCGATTTACATAAATTTCCTGCCACAAATCTTTCGCAAGGTAATCCTTAATTTGCGCGAATTTGCTGTCCAGTTCTTTATTGACTTTATTTTGAATCTCTTTGATTGGCTTGCGTTTATTATTTTCTAACGTAATGTGATTGTCTGCCAAATAATCGTTTAAACGCAGTTGCGAATAATGCTTTTGCAACACACCTTTCACACCCAGTAGCCAACTGCGATCTACGCTGGGATTTAACCAAAGCTGCAAGGCTTGTTCTTCTGAAAGTGCGGTCTGTTTTTCATTCGGATTTAAAATCAATAAATCAAACTTACCCGCTTGTAGCTCGGCTTGATATTGTGTTAATTCTGACAGTGGCGCTTGTTTAACGGCGAGGTTTTCTTGTTTGAGTTTGGCTAAGAAATCATCATTAAGTTGATTTTTTTCACTTAATAGCACAATTTCCGAGCGATTGCTTAACGCATTATTGTTACTCAAGGCGGCCGACATAATCAACATAAACAAAATCGGCATAATAAATAATACGGCAACGCCATGCATATCACGGCTTAATAGACGCATTTCTTTGATAATCGATGCAATTAACATATTTTTCCCGCCTTATTTAAAAAATCTAAATAAAAACGTTCCAGACTTTGCCCTTCTTCTAAAATGCCTTGCACCGCGCCTTGATAAATGAGATTGCCTTCATTTAACAGCACTAATTTGTCACATAATTGCTCAATTTCTTGCAAATAATGAGAGGTATAAATCACCGTCACACCTTGCTGTTTCAACGCCGCTACACTATCTAAAATAAACTGACGAGATTGCGGGTCAATCCCCACGGTGATTTCATCGAGAAAAATCACTTTTGGGCGATTAATTAAGCCAATAGCAAAATTTAAACGGCGTTTTAACCCTCCGGATAAATGCTTCGCCAGCTTATTTTTATGAGATGTTAAATCTACTTTAGCGAGTAATTCCAACAAATAGTTTTTATCCTGAACATCATACAATGATGCAAAAAATGTCAGATTTTCCCAAACGGTCAGCAGCGGATAAAAAGCAAAATCCTGTGGCACCAAGGAAATCTGATGGCGTTGTTTCTTGCTCAATTTCGCCAAAGGCACGCCATCAAAATAAATCTCTCCTTGTTGTACGGATTGTAGCCCAGCAAGAAGAGACATTAATGTCGTTTTCCCCGCACCATTAGGGCCAAGTAGGCCTACGGTAGAAGCAGATTCAATGCGAAAACTGACCGCACTTAATGCGTTCTTTTCCGCGTTGGGGTAGTGATGGCTAAGATGGTTTATTTGAATCATAAATTACGTAAGGTTTGCCAAATGTATTGTTCTTTATCCGCAATCTCCCGCAAATAGTCCGCCACCGCTTTATAGCCTTCCGTTGTTGGTTTTTTGCATTGCTTCACACACAAGCGCGCGAATTGGCGCCACATGTCGCCGATTTCCGTCATGTGTTCGGAGGTTTGTTTGTATTTTGGCTCTTGGCAGATATCAGCGGCTTGTTCAAGGAAATAGGCGTATAAATAACGGAAGCCTGCCCCACCAGTGCCGATTTCTTCCTGCATACGCACGATATGGCCTAAATATAAGCGTTTATATTTTTCCGAAGGATGATTTACCAGTTTTTCAATTTGTTTGGCAACGGTACGAATGCCTTTTACGCCGACGAAAAAGAGTGGAGCCAACATTTGTTTGGCATTTTTGCGAATGGCTTTACGGATGAGGTTTGGTAAGTCAATTTGTGTTAAGTCAGGTTGATTTTCAAAATAATACATCAACCCTTTCGGCGCTAATACGCCCTTCGCAAAACGTGCCCGTTGCAAATCTTCTGCAGTACAACGTTGTACGCTTTCAAACACGGGATCGCTAATCAAATAGTCATTTTGTTCTTTACCGTACACAATTAAATTGTGCGCATTAAAATGAAAACGCATTTCAGGCGGGAAATAAGGCAACCAGAAAACAGAGGTTTGTAAACCGACCAATTTTTCTTCATCAAGTGCTTGATCTAACGCTTGCTGCCCAGCCTGTGGCGAACGAAACTTTTGCATTTTCAACCGCACTTTCAAGTGCTTTGATAGCCTTTTGATAATGGAACGCGGCGGCATTCGATAAGAAATCAGCGGCAATCCGTTAATTTTTACCAACGGAATATAAACAAAGGTCAACTCCGAGGCCAAACCAAAAACTATGGCTTCGTTAAAATCCACACCTTGTGCTTTTAACATGGTAGACATGACACCGCTTTCACAGTGAGCGGTGTGTTGGTGGTGAAAGTTGTTCATTATTATTCATATACAAGAGCTAAAATTACGGTTGCTGAGCTTGTCGAAGCATGAGTGATTTTAGCGGTTAATTTCTGGTTTTCGCCAATTTAGGGAGAAGATCATATTGCCCTTGGATTAGCGCATCTTTTTTTGCTCTGCTCCAACCTTGAACTTGTTTTTCACGATAAAAAGCGTCATCAATTCGTTCAAACTCTTCGCAATAAACGAGTTTTATCGGCAATCTTTTCTTTGTAAACACTGCACCCAATCCATTTTGGTGTTCATAAAGCCTACCTTCTAAGTCTCTAGTGCTACCGGTATAGTAACTGCCATCTGAGCATCTTAAAATATACATCCAACCTTTCATTTTTTATCTTGAGGAGAATTACTTATGCTTCGACAAGCTCAGCAACCGTAATTCTCTTTATTGGATTTAGACCTATTGTAATTCTAAAATTGCCACCCCAAATACCTCCACATATCTGCTTAACACCTTATCCGACAATTTAGCAAACACGCTTGGTTTAAAATGTCGTTTGATTTGCCATTGCCAGAAGCCGGTGGCTTGAGCGAGGCTGGGGAGGTCGAAGCGGTAGCGGTACATATAATAAAAGAGTGGTGATTTTTCACCGCGTTTTACGGCGTCTAACGCTTCGGCAGTCAGTTGGTTGAGTTCTTCCACCGCTTGTTCTGTCGCGAATTCTTCCGTTTCCCAGCCGTTAGTGGTAGCGGTTTGGTAATTGCCGTCTTTGGTAGCATAGACCACTTTGCGTTGCCCGCGAAAGATTTTGCTGTTGTCTTGCGGGATATCGTTAATTTCCATTGACGACCTCAAGCAACATAAAACAGGAGGAAAAACGTCCACTTTCCGGAATATAACACAACACTTTTTGTCCGTTTTTTAGCGGATATTTCTCTAAAAATTCTTGAAGAATGATGTAGATGGAGGCTGAGCCGGTATTCCCTTTTGTTTCCAAATTGGTAAACCACTTCTCTTGTGGAATAACGAAATTGATATTTTTCAGCCCATCTAACAATTTGTCACGGAAAAAACCGGAAGAATAATGCGGCAGGAAATAATCAATATCTTCGGCTTTCAAACGATATTTTTCGATTAAACGCAACAGGGCATTTTCCACCGTACAACGCACAATATTTTCGTTGAGCAATTTGACATCTTGTTTGACCGACATAAGACTACGTGCGTCGCGCTCGTCCTTAGTGACGTTTTTCCAACTGATAAATCGCGTGTCTTGAATTTCTGCGCCGGCATACATGCACACCGGCATTTCGTTGGCATAGGAAATCAGATCAATCCAGTGAATTTTCAGGCTCACGCCTTGCGCGTTTGGTTGATGGCTTAATTGCACCGCTCCCGCGCCATCAGACAACATCCAACGTAAGAAATCTTTTTCAAAACCGATTTCAGGTTTGGCGTCTTCCAATTGTTTTTGGTCGATTTCTGCTTGGAAATGTTCACCCCGCATAATGGCGGAAGCCGTTTCGGAGGCCACGGCAATGGCGCCTTGATGCTCGCCTGTACGAATGGCGTTATAAGCATGTTTCATCGCTGCCATACCCGCCACGCAAACTCCTGCTGTCGTGAGCACTTCATAAGCCGGTGCATTTGGGATTAAACCATGCACCATCACGCCTTGACCGGGCATGACTTGATCAGGATAGGACGTGCCGCAAGCAAGACAGCTGACGTCATTAACATCCATTCCTTGAGCAATTAACCCGCTGATTGCTTCAACCGCTAATTCTGTGCCGGTGTGTGTGGTTTCTCGTGTCGTTGGATCAATTGCGTAATGACGGGTTTTGATGGCATTGGAACGCAAAATCATTTTGCGTACACGGGACGGCGTATCGCCTACCATGCCCAATACGTGTTCCATGTGATCGTTATCCACAGGCGCATTGGGTAAAAAAGCAGCGACTCGGTTAATGTAAACATCGGCTAGTGCAGTCAAGATTATTCCCCTGATGGTTCGGCAAAATAGCGTTTTTGACGCGCTAATTTTTCTTTTAATAATGGTTTAAGTAAGCGTTTGATGACCGCAGAGAGCGGCACGACCGTGAGGATCAGTATAATTAAAAAGAGAATATAAAAATAGAGCACAACACGGCGAAAACGCGGTGAAATTTGACCGCACTTTAACAGCAATTTGCCCCACAAATAGAAACTACGATGACCGACTTTCTCACTCATCATCAGTTTTTCGTCAATTTTGACCGCACCCATGTGACGAAAGAGCGCGTTATTGAGCGGTTGGTCTTCATTCAGGGTTTCTGCCAATTTGGTGCCAAAGCGTTGCATATCAAGAAGTTCATCATCGCTAATGCCTGCACTGGGAAGCCATGAAAAATAACGTTTCTTTCCGCTTAACATCCACGCCGGTGTGGTGATAAAACTGGCCCACGAATTGGATTGGTCGGTTTTTACAATGTTTCCGATAAGAGGCGCATCAAGTGCGGTCAGCATTTTCTTTATTTTTTCTTGTGCCATCAGCCACATATTGCGACAGCCGATCAGTGTGATCACCGGTGTATTCTTCAAAATCTTGGCTTGCTCTGATTGCAAAAAGGCAGTGATGGGCTGTGAGGGTGACAAGAACCAAACCGTATAAGCAATGATGACTAAATCATAGTGTTTTTGTTGTAATTCGGGTGTTTCTATTGGTGCCGGCTTTAGATGTACCGATTCCGGAAATTGATTAAAAAACGGAATAAATTTCCAAGGAAAGGTATAAGGTTGAAGCGGACGAATTTTATATTCTTCGATCACGGTGTTTTCTTGTTGTTTTAATGGATGAAGAAAATGACTGGTCAGCGCATCAAGCTGTCCTGTTTGAGAGTAAGAAACCACTAAAATATGTTTTTGAGCGTCTGACATAGGTTAGAAATATTGGGCTAAATATAAAGGCTAGATTTTATCCTAATTTTGATGAATTTTTAATTGCTATTACAAAGAGACGTTATAAGAAAATCCTCAATAAAAAAGACCGCACTTGATGATTTAAGAGCAAAGTGCGGTCTTTTTTTAAAGGGTTTTAACGCAAGAAATAACGATACGATTTGCTGTCTGTGACATCTTGATAGACGTAGTCCAGTTTTTCTAATGCACTTTCAAGCTCGGCGACATCGCTTTGTTCCAACTGAAATCCTGCGAGGATATTGCCATAGTCGGCACCATGGGCTCGATAGTGGAAGAGTGAGATATTCCAACGGTTTTGCAGCGTTTCAAGGAATTTCAACAAGGCGCCTTTTTGTTCTGGAAATTCAAAGGTGTAAAGACGTTCTCCGTGATTCGCAACACGACCGCCCATTAAATAACGCACGTGGGTTTTGGCGATGTCGTCATCAGACATGTCTTCTACATCAAAACCGTTTTGCGTGAGATCAGCGATGATATCGGCTTTTTCTTGTTCATCTGCCGTACGAACCCCCACAAAGATGCAGGCGCGTTTATCATCGGCATAACGGTAACTGAATTCTGTAACCGCACGACTGCCCAACACATGGACGAATTTTAAGAAGCTGCCTGGCTGTTCCGGCATGGTGACCGCAAGTAAGGCTTCGCGATTTTCACCGATTTCGCAACGTTCGGACACATAGCGAAGGGTATGGAAATTCAAGTTGGCACCGGACAAAATGGCTGCCATGTTTTTGCCTTGAATGTTGTGCTGTTTGACGTATTTTTTCAGACCGGCTAAGCCTAAGGCTCCTGAGGGTTCGGATACGGCGCGGACGTTTTCAAACAGATCTTTCATCGCGGCACAGACTTCATCGCTGTCTACCAGCACCATGTCGTCAAGGTATTGTTGACATAGGCGGAAAGTTTCATCACCGATACGTTTTACCGCGACGCCATCGGCGAATAAGCCAACGTGTGCTAAATCCGTCGGTTCGCCTTCTTCTAATGCGGCAGTTAGGCAGGCAGAATCTTTGGATTCCACGCCGATGACTTTAATTTCCGGCATGAATTGTTTGAGTAAAATTGCCACACCGGCAGCCAAACCGCCACCGCCCACTTGCACGAAGACATAATCCAAATCCGCCACTTGTTGCAACATCTCCATCGCTAATGTGCCTTGGCCGGCAATGACTAACGGATGGTCGAAAGGCGGAATAAACGTCATGTTTTTTTCTTTGGAAAGCGCAATGGCTTTGGCCTTGGCTTCATCGAAATTAGCACCGTGCAATAACACCTCGCCACCAAAACCACGCACCGCATCCACTTTAATACTTGGGGTATTTTGTGGCATCACGATAAGGGCTTTTAAGCCAAGTTGTTTCGCCGATAATGCCACGCCTTGCGCATGGTTACCTGCCGACGCTGCGATTACACCTGCCTGTTTTTGTTCATCAGACAGGGTAGAAATCATGGCATAGGCGCCACGCAGTTTGAAGCTGTTAACCGGTTGGCGGTCTTCGCGCTTAATCCAAATATGGTTATGTAAACGGTCGGATAATTTGCCCATTTTTTGTAACGGCGTGACGGTCGCCGCTTCATAAACACGGGAGCCCAGTTTGACGATAGCGTTAATATAATCACTTTGGCTCGGTTGTGGGTTTGTAAGTAGGTTTTTCATAGTATCGTAAGGTGGGATTTGGTCCACCAGGTTATTCATTTATGTTAAGGGTGGGATAAATCCCATTTTATAAGCGCGGTTATTTTTCTAACCATTTAAAAAACACGCAGAAAAATGACCGCACTTTATTGAATTTTATTGTAGGGACAGGTTTTATACCTGTCCCTGTTCGATATTGATAAGGACAGGCATAAAGCCTGTCCCTACAATTTTTATTTTAATAAGGTTTTATCACGTACCGCGCCTTTATCTGCGGATGTGGCGAAATGGCCAAACACTTTTAAGGCGAAAGACACTTCACGTTCGCGGTGAACCGGTTGCCAGCCTTTTTGATCTTGCTCGGCGCGGCGTTTAGCTAATTCTTCATCGCTGATGTTGAGGTTAATCGCGCGATTTGGAATGTCGATTTCGATAATGTCGTCATCCTGTACTAAGCCGATTGCACCACCGGAAGCCGCTTCAGGCGAAGCATGACCGATAGATAAGCCGGATGTGCCGCCGGAGAAACGTCCGTCTGTTAACAAGGCACATTTTTTGCCTAAGCCCATGGATTTTAAATAGCTGGTCGGGTAGAGCATTTCTTGCATGCCCGGGCCGCCTTTCGGGCCTTCATAGCGAATCACGACGACATGGCCTTCTTTGACTTTGCCGCCTAAAATTCCGGCAACAGCGTCTTCTTGGCTTTCAAACACGATGGCTTTGCCGGTGAATTTCCAGATAGATTCATCCACGCCCGCGGTTTTGACGATACAACCGTCTTCGGCAATGTTTCCGAACAAGACGGCTAAACCGCCTTCTTGAGAAATCGCATTTTCTTTGTTGCGGATACAGCCGCTTACACGGTCATCATCTACGCTATCCCAACGGCAATCTTGTGAGAAGGCTTGGGTGGTACGTATGCCTGCCGGGCCGGCGCGGAAGAATTTGTGTAATGCTTCGTCTTGGTTACGGATAATGTCGTATTGATTGAGCTGCTCGCCCATGGTTAAGCCCAACACGGTGTGAGTGTTTTTGTGAATTAACCCCGCACGATCTAATTCGCCCAATAAGCCCATAATCCCGCCTGCGCGGTGTACGTCTTCCATGTGGTATTTGTTGGTGTTCGGCGCAATTTTACTTAAGCAAGGCACGACGCGAGATAAGCGGTCGATGTCTGCCATTTTGAAATCTACCCCTGCTTCTTGCGCTGCTGCGAGTAAGTGTAAAACGGTGTTACTGGAACCGCCCATGGCGATATCTAAGCTCATGGCGTTTTCAAAAGCGTCAAAGGTGCCAATGGAACGAGGCAATACGCTTTCGTCGTCTTGCTCATAATAACGTTTGCACAATTCGACAATTTGGCGACCGGCTTTTAAGAACAAGTCTTTACGGTCGGCGTGGGTGGCAAGCATAGAACCGTTGCCCGGTAAAGATAACCCTAAGGCTTCCGTTAAACAGTTCATGGAGTTGGCAGTAAACATCCCTGAGCAGGAACCGCAAGTCGGGCAGGCGCTACGTTCGATAGCATCAATACGCTCATCACTGACATTAGGATCCGCCGCTTCAATCATTGCATCAACTAAGTCTAAACGAATCAGTTGATCCGATAACTTGGTTTTGCCGGCTTCCATAGGGCCGCCTGATACGAAGATGGTCGGGATGTTCAAGCGCATTGCCGCCATTAACATTCCCGGAGTGATTTTGTCACAGTTGGAAATACATACCATGGCATCGGCGCAGTGGGCGTTCACCATATATTCCACGCTGTCGGCGATCAAATCACGGCTTGGTAAGGAATACAGCATTCCTCCGTGTCCCATGGCAATACCGTCATCCACCGCAATGGTGTTGAATTCTTTCGCTACGCCGCCGGCTTTTTCAATTTCCGCCGCGACCAGTTGTCCCATGTCTTTTAAATGCACATGCCCCGGGACGAATTGGGTGAAGGAGTTCACCACCGCAATAATCGGTTTGCCGAAATCATTTTCTTTCATTCCTGTGGCACGCCATAAGGCACGTGCACCCGCCATATTTCGACCTTGTGTACTGGTCGCTGAGCGTAGTTTTGGCATAAATAAATTCTCCGAGTAAGTTTTCGTTAAGGTTTATATGAATTTCTTCGTTAATTAATACTGCTAAATCTCCCCTAACCCCTCTTTGCTAAAGAGGGGGATTTTCTTTAGCTGTTTAATTTATCTGGCTCATTTATGTCTCGTTTTATTGATATTTCAATATAAAATTCGCGAGACAATATTCAAATTTTTCAAAACATTCCCCTCTTTAGCAAAGAGGGGTTAGGGGAGATTTGGCAGAAGGTAATACGGAGAAATTATTCAATAAAATTAAGTTTATAGATACAATTACTTAGCCTGGTCAGATTTTATGTGCTTTTTTACTCACTCTTAGACTAAATTGAGCCATTAGCTATATCAACACATTTGTAAACCATTTGCTTTTTATCGTATTGTCCTTCAAATTCTTTTTCAAAATTTTCTTTCGCTTTTTCACACTGCTCTTTTGTATTATGAACCGATAGTGTTGTCATATAGCCAGTATAGTTTTACAAATAAGTTAAGGTGTAACTAGCTTGTGATGAAGTTGCGAATACTAATCCTGATACGGCTAAAAATAATTTTAAAAATTTAGACATAATATTTTCCTCTTAATTAATAGTTACCACATCCGGCAATTTCTCCAACTGACTGACCAACAAATCCAAAGTGCGGTCGGATTTTACGGTGAATTTTAACCGCACTTTGTCGTCAATCAGCTGCATATCCATTTGAGTCACGGTAAAACCGCGGTGGCGGACAACACGGAGAATGCGCTCTAATACTTCGGGGCGGTGTTGGGCTGTGAGTTCGATTTGGTGTTCCATGTGATTACTCCATACTTTCCAACATATCTGCGTTGCACGCACCCGGCGGCACTAACGGCCACACGTTTTCATCGGAATGAATGCAAATATGCAATAAATAAGCTTCTTGGCTGTTGAATAAGCGTTTTAGCGCAGCGTCCACTTGGTGAGCGGAATCAATGCGTTCCCCTTTAATGCCGAACGCCGAGGCAAGCACCACGAAATCCGGGTTGTCGTCTAGAATCGTGCTACTGTGACGAGCGTTAAAGAAGAGAGATTGCCATTGGCGCACCATGCCGAGGCGTTGGTTATCCAATAACACAATTTTAATTGGGGCTTTGCCGCGGCCAATGGAGCCAAGTTCTTGAATGTTCATCATAATAGAGCCATCGCCGCTGACTAAAATCACTTCATCTTCCGGGCGGGCTTTTTTCGCACCGATGGCGGCTGGCAAGCCGAAACCCATGGTGCCGAAACCGGCGGAGGTAATGAAGTTTTCCGGGGCGTTATGTTGCACGTGTAGTGCCGACCACATTTGATGTTGTCCCACATCGGTGACGACGATAGTTTCCGGTGTTTTTTGGCGTGAAATGCTGTTGAGCAACCATAACGGGTTGATGAGCTGTTCGCCCTCATGTTCACCATAGCTGAACGCAAATTGTTGTTTATATTGTGCGACGGTTTGTTGCCAAGGGGCGATATCAAGCGGCACGCTGAGACTTTCTAGTGTGGCGATTAAATGGCCACGTAACGCCACATCTGGTCGGCGTAATTTGCCTAATTCGGCACCGTCGATGTCCACATGAATCACTTTAGCGTGTGGCGCGAAGGTGTCGAGTTTGCCCGTCACGCGGTCATCAAAACGCGCACCGAACACGAGCAATAAATCAGCTTCCTGGGTGGCGTAGTTAGCGGCTTTGGTGCCGTGCATACCGATCATGCCGAGATAATAAGGATCGTCAGGCGATACCGCGCCAAGCCCTTTTAAGGTCACGATACTTGGCATTTGGGTCGTGTGTAAGAAATAACGCAATGCCGGCACGGCGCCTGCCATGCCCACACCGCCACCGATATACGCCATCGGGCGTTTAGCGTGTTTTAATAACTCAAGCGCCTGGGTTAGTTGCTTGTCGCAAAGTGCGGTCGTTTTTGGCGGCGAATTCACGATAGGTTTTGCCGTGGTTAGCGCAATTTGAACGTCTTTCGGTACATCGATCAAGACTGGGCCCGGTCTGCCACTTTTGGCGATTTCAAAGGCTTTGGCGATAATTTCCGGTAATTCGTCGATATTTTGTACGATAAAGCTGTGTTTGGTGCAGGCGAGGGATAAGCCAAGTACATCTGCTTCCTGAAAGGCATCCGTGCCGATAAGTGGAGAGGCAACTTGACCTGTGAGCGCTACAATCGGAATAGAATCCATTAAGGCATCGCCCAGTCCGGTGATGAGGTTAGTTGCGCCGGGGCCGGAAGTGGCAATACATACGCCAACTTTGCCTGATGCACGCGCATAGCCAATAGCCGCCATGGCAGCACCTTGTTCGTTACGGCAAAGTAAATGGTCTAAGCCGGAATCATAAATTGCATCATAGGTCGGCATGATGGCACCGCCGGGATAGCCAAAAATGGTATCCACGTGATGTGCTTTTAAGCACTCGATGATTAAATTTGCACCGTTCATATTCGTAGCTGTGTTCAATTGTTAGGGAGTGATTTTTTTCGTGTGAAAGGTTTAATCTTTTATTACATTTCCTAAAAAAATTCAAGAAAACCTCAAATATTTTTATACAAAATTTGCTACCATTAGCCATTATGTCATTTGAGGTGAAAAATTATGCAAAAACTTCCTTACCGCGCCATCGTTTCGGATATGGACGGAACGTTACTTAACGGACATCATGTAGTCGGCGATTTTACCGCACACACCTTGGAACGTTTGCATGAGAGCAAGGTTGATATTGTGCTGGCAACAGGGCGTAATTATTTCGATGTGTCCAGTATTTTGAAGAAAACCAAGGTGAAGGATGCGGTGCTGATTACTTCAAATGGCGCGCAAGCGCATAACTTACAAGGGGAGTTGTTACTGAATAATTCCTTGCCGGAAGAGATTGCGTATCAAGTAATGAATTTGCCCTTTGACGATAAACGAGTCTGTGTGAACAGTTATCAGGCTGATGGCTGGTTTATCAACAAAGATATTCCTGAACTTTACAAGTATCACAAAGATTCCGGTTTTGTGTACGATGTGGTGGATTTTAAGCAACATCACGGCAGAGATACCGAGAAAGTGTTTTTTATTGGAAAAGCGCCGGCAGATTTAGTGGAATTGGAACAACGTATTCGTCAGGACTTCGGAGAGAAAATCAGCATGACTTATTCCACGCCGATTTGCTTGGAAGTGATGAATAAAAATGTGTCAAAAGCCACCGCACTTGCACAGGTAATTGAGCAACGGGAATACGGTTTGCAAGATTGTATTGCCTTTGGTGATGGCATGAATGACGTCGAAATGCTGGCAGAAGTCGGCAAGGGATGCATTATGGGAAATGCCGATCCGCGCTTAGTGCAGGCGTGTCCGCAATTAGAGGTTATCGGTCGTCACGGACATGAAGCCGTCGCCTCTTACCTTCGCGCGATTTTTGGGATTTATTGATGCCGGTATTATCTTCTTTACTCTGGATTAGCGGCGGTGCCGTACTGGGTGCTTGCTTGCGTTGGGGCTTAGGCTTGTTGCTTAATCCGTGGTTTACGGCTTTTTCTTTCGGCACGTTGATCGCCAATTATTTAGGTTGTTTTATTATTGGCGTGTTGTTTGCCGTTTTTTGGTCTTTCCCCTCTCTTCCTTCTGAATGGAAACTCTTTTTTGTCACCGGCTTTCTTGGCAGCTTAACCACCTTTTCCGCCTTTTCGATCGAAGTGGTGGAAAATTTGTTGAACGGCAAATTTTCTATCGGCATTGGATTAATTGCGGCCCATGTCTTTGGTAGTTTGCTTTTCACCCTCTTTGGCGTGTGGCTTATGCGTTATGTGTTGAAGTAAAAAATGCCTGAATTTGCTGTAACACCGGTGAGCGAATATCGTCGGTTTCAAACAGAATTTCATGTTTTGCTCCGGCGATTTTTTTCAGACTGCCGTGCATGAAAAGTGCGGTGAGTTTTTCCAACGTTTTATTATTGACGATTTGTTCTTGTTCCGCTTCTAACACCAATACTGGCGTTTCGATGCGTGGCAACATTTTCGGCAAATGCTTAATGGCGATCAAACATAAATAGGCCCAACGGAAAGTCGGTCCGCCCAAGCGAATAGAAGGGTTTTCCAAATTAATTTCATTCATTCTTTGCATACGCGTGCTGTCATGGCTTAACAAATTTTCCTGCACATCCACCGGTTTATAAGGCCCTTTACCAAACACATAACGCTTTTCTTGCCCAAATAACATCATGAAATTCAGCGCGATTTCATCCCGAATAGGGTGGCTTAACGGCATGCCAAAAAAGGGCGCAGAAAACACCGCGCGTTTAATCCGATGATCAAAATTGGCTAAATAGTAGGTCGAAATCAACGCGCCTAAAGAATGGGCGAGCAAATCTTGTTGCTCGTAGGGGTAAAGTGCGGTCACATTTTCGATAATTTTTGCCATGTCTTGCGCATAAAACCGAAATTCATCTAAATGCCCTTTTTCACTGTCTGGTAATAGTCGTTGTGAATAGCCTTGACCGCGATGATCAAACAGCAACACATCATATCCCTGCGCATAGAAATCCTGCGCAATTTCTGTCCATTTCAGGATATTTTCTACCCGTCCATTGACTAAAATGACCAACTTATCGGCAACCGGCTGGTGAACACAATGTCGATAAGCCAATCGACAGCCACGTTGCCCTTCAAGGTATTGTAGGGGAAATTGTTCAGCAAATTGGTGTAATGGGCTGTTCTCTATGTTGTGCATGGTAAATGAGCTGTTGAGGCAAAAGGCTTCAAAATAAAAAAAGAAAAAATAACCGCACTTTAAAGTACATCTCAGAAAGTGCATCTAAAGTGCGGTCGGTTTTCAGCGTGTTTTTAAATTATAAAACGTCAACGCAGTTTAAGTCTTCGAAAGATTGTTCTAAGCGTTTAGACATAGATTCTTCCATTTTGCGTAACCAAACGCGTGGGTCGTAGTATTTTTTGTTTGGTGCATCAGGGCCTTCCGGATTACCTAATTGACCTTGCAAATATGCTTCGTTCGCTTTGTAGAAATTGAGAATACCATTCCAAGACGCCCATTGGGTGTCAGTGTCAATATTCATTTTAATTGCGCCGTAGCTAATCGCCTCACGAATTTCTTCACGGGAAGAACCGGAACCACCGTGGAACACGAAATTGATTGGTTTCGCCGGAAGGTTACGTTCTTTCGCAACGAATTCTTGGCTTGCACCTAAGATAGATGGTTTTAATTTTACGTTACCCGGTTTGTACACGCCGTGTACGTTACCGAATGCGGCTGCAACGGTAAAGTTCGGGCTGACCGGATTTAATTGGTCGTAAACATAAAGCACATCAGACGGTTGGGTGTAAAGACGAGATTCATCTGCGCCGGAGTTGTCCACACCATCTTCTTCGCCACCGGTGATACCGATTTCGATTTCAAGGGTCATGCCCATTTTGTCCATACGGGCAAGGTATTCACGGCAGATTGCCATGTTTTCTTCCATTGGCTCTTCGGAAAGGTCAAGCATGTGGGAAGAGAATAATGGACGACCGGTTTCAGCAAAGTGTTTTTCACCGGCTTCCAGTAAGCCGTCGATCCATGGAAGTAATTTTTTCGCCGCGTGGTCGGTGTGTAAAATCACCGGTACGCCGTATTCTTTGGCTAAAGTATGAACGTGTTTTGCACCTGCAATGGCACCTAATACGTCAGGGCGCGCACCGCTGGTTGGTTTAATGCCTTTACCTGCGTAGAATGCGGCACCGCCATTAGAGAATTGAATAATTACCGGCGCTTTCACGCGGGCAGCCGTTTCTAATACGGCATTCACGGAGTCGGAGCCGACGCAGTTTACGGCAGGAAGTGCGAAGCCGTGTTCTTTTGCGTATGCGAATACTTTTTGAACATCTTCACCGGTAAGCACGCCCGGTTTGACGATATCTAATAATTTAGCCATTTTCGTTTTTTCCTTTTGTGTTGGGTGGGTTGCCCCACCATTTGAAGAAGTTGTTTTACGTTTTGATTGATAGCACGCGTCAGCAGACGCGCGCTATAACGATCTTACGCAGAAAAAGTGCGGTTAGTTTTTCGCACGTTTTTCGAGGATTTCTACTGCCGGTAATACTTTGCCTTCAACGAATTCTAGGAAAGCGCCGCCGCCGGTTGAGATATAGGAAATTTTATCTGCGATACCAAATAGGTCGATAGCAGCAAGCGTATCACCACCGCCCGCAATGGAGAACGCATCGCTGTTAGCAATGGCGTGAGAAATGATTTCCGTACCTTTGCGGAAGTTCGGGAATTCAAATACGCCCACCGGGCCGTTCCATAAAACGGTTTTCGCATTTTTGATAATTTCGGCAAGTTGTTCCGCAGATTTATCGCCGATGTCGAAAATAGATTCGTCATCTTTCACTTCGGTCACGGATTTTTCTGTCGCAGGTGCGGTTTCAGAGAATTCGGTGCCCACGCGAACATCAACCGGTACAGGAATGTCTGTGCTTGCCGCTAATTCTTTAGCAACCGGGATTAAATCGGCTTCGTATAAGGATTTACCCACGTTATGGCCGGCTGCAGCAATGAAGGTGTTGGCGATACCGCCACCCACGATAATTTGGTCGGCAATTTTGGAAAGTGAGTTTAACACTTCTAATTTAGTGGAGACTTTAGAACCACCCACGATAGCCACCATTGGACGTGCAGGTTCTTTTAATGCTTTACCTAGCGCATCAAGTTCTGCAGCAAGCAATGGGCCTGCACAGGCAACCGGTGCAAATTCTGCAACGCCGTAAGTTGATGCTTGCGCACGGTGAGCTGTACCAAAGGCATCCATGATGAACACATCACAAAGTGCGGCGTATTTTTTGCCTAATTCCGGATCATTTTTCTTTTCGCCTTTGTTGACGCGCACGTTTTCTAATACCACGATTTCACCGGCGTTCACTTCAACACCGTCAAGGTAATCGCGTACTAAGCGTACCGGGACATCAAGATGTTCGTTTAAATAATCAACAACAGGTTGGAGGGAATCTTCAGGTTTGAATTCACCTTCGGTCGGACGGCCTAAGTGAGAGGTGACCATTACTTTTGCGCCTTTTTCTAAGGCTAATTTTAAGGTTGGGATGGTGGCACGGATACGCGCATCTGATGTAACTTTACCGTCTTTTACCGGTACGTTTAGGTCGGCACGGATAAATACGCGTTTACCATTCAAATCTAAATCGGTCATTTTAATTACTGACATAATTTACCTCTTTTTACTGGTTAAAATTAAAAATAAAAACTGTTGGCATTATACCCGTAACTGAGTAGCTTGTAACCTGAATTCAAGGGCTCACATTCAGGATTACACATTTCATTGATCCATGTCGAATTATTGGATTAATAACCGGTTCGGCTGCTTGGACAATCTATAATTTGCCAGTCTAAATCGTAACAAATAAAGAGTTCATTACGCGCAGCGCCAAGGTAAACATCTTTTAATTGCGGGTTGTTTTTTCGCATCCATTTAAACAGTTCGGTACGGCTTAATTCATAGTTCGGTAGCTTCAAAGTGCGGTATAAATTTTTGATCTTTTCAAAATAATCTTGCGCATTGTTAAACATGCACGCGCCGTGTTTTTCCCACTCGCCTTGTAATAAGCCGGCGCTCGGCACTTCAGGCAAATAGCGCTCAATCAGATCTTGCGGTAATTGTGGTAAATCGCCCTGACAAAAGCGCGGGTGATCGGAGACTCTTCGGGCTTGTTTGTTTTGTGACCATAATCCATGCACAATCCAACCGAATTGTTGGGTTAAGCCGCATTGATATTGCAAAGAGGTCGGCAAATTATCACCGTATTGTTGACGCTGCCGTTCACAAAATGCCGGCGACCAAGATAACACGAGGGTGTAATAATCGGTTTGTGCCTGTTTATTTTGCCCGATAGGATCGTTTTTCATGACGTAATCGTAATTACGATCAACAACCACCTCCGCCGCTTGTTTCTGTTGGGAAAAATAATACCAACCGGCAAGTAAAAACATTAAAAATGCCACCACAAAAAAAGACAGTAGCAACATACGTTTCTCGTTCATAAAATTCCTTTCACTTTGTTAATGTATTGATTATAATCCGACCCTTTCATTTTCCCCGAGGACGCTATGGCTCTACTCATCACTGACAAATGCACGAATTGCGATATGTGCTTGCCGGAATGCCCGAATGAAGCAATTTCAATCGGCGATGAGATCTATGTCATCGATCCCGAACTCTGCACCGAATGTGTCGGTCACTACGACACGCCCACCTGCCAAAAAGTGTGTCCTATCAGCAAATGTATTATCACTGACCCGGATCACGTGGAAAGTGAAGAACAGCTGTGGGAACGCTTTGTGTTAATTCACCACGGGGACAAACTGTAACGCGTTTGAAAGTGCGGTGAAAAAAGAGGGCGTTTTTATGCGCCCTAACTTTTCTCGTTTTATCTAAAATACCATTTTGCCAGTAAAATGCCGGCATTGACCGACACGTTTAACCCATTTTTCACTGGGCTGGCAAACGCCAAACGAACCTGCTCATCGTTTTTCTCGGATAAAGCCTCTGTCGAGCCTTCGCTCAGCACAAAAACCATTTTATTTTTTAACCGCACTTTATCCAATGCTGTCGCGTTTTCATCGCTGCTCACGTGAATGATCTGATAACCGGCTTGGCGTAATTGGGCAAGTGCATTGCGGGAGTCATTGGTTTCCAATACGCGCACATATTCCGCACCGCCTTCTGCAACGCGTAAGGTCACCGCAGAATTAAGGCTTTCAGCGTTTTCTACCACAATATTTTTCACCCCGAAAAAGGCGCAAGTGCGTAAAATACCGCCAATGTTTTGTGCGTTGTTCACATTATCTAACAACACCAAGCAATCTTCTTGATGTGGCACATCAAGATAGCCTTGCAAGGTAAACGGATGGGCTTTTTTCACTAACATACAAATGCCACCGTGGTGTTCTGTGCCGCTGACTTTGATCATCTCGTCGTTGTCCACAATGTGATACACCTTTTTATTGGTGGCTAAATAACTGCAAATATCCCCAATTTTATGCGCCATTTGTACGGTTGCCCACAAGCGCACAATACTCCCTGGGCGTTGTTGGAATAAGGCTAAACACGCATTTTCCCCATATACTTTCATTTCTTCTGCGCGATTCTTTTTGATTTTTTCCGGTGCGCGTGGTGACAATGGGCCGGTCTTTTTCTCTCTCGGCTTATCATCGAAACGACTGCTTTTGACGGTGACTTTCACGTTGCCTTCCGCACCACCGGCTTTTTTCATGGTGCTTTCGGCAATGTGTAAGGTTTTTTCTTGGCTTTCAGCGCGTTTAAATTTCGGCTTAGTATTTCTGTCGTTATCTCTCTCTCTGCGAAATTCTTGGCGCGAATCGGTTTTTGAGGAGGCAAAGTGCGGTCGATTTTTATCGCGTTTTTGACGGTCGTCACCGACACTGCGTTCGGAAAAAGTACGGTTGTTTGATTTGAAAGTCGGTTTGTTTGAATTTTGGTTCATAGTTGTGTTGCCGATAGGGTGGATGAATGGAATAAATTTGCGCTGTTGGCAATAAATTTGTGAGCATTATAACGAAAACCAGCCTTTTTTCTACCAAGGGGGGCGATAAATATTGTAAACTATCGCCCCAATTAAGTTCCGACTCATTGAGTACAACAGAGAACAAATTTTATGTTTAGAGATAAGACAAAACGGGCTCAAAAGCGTCTTGAAAGCCTGCCATGTTTAGCTTTACAGGCGGAACAAGTTGAATTTATTTACAGCCCAATGGCATTCAAAAATGAAATTATTCAACTGATCAGACAGGCGAAAACGCGTATTTTTGTGACCGCACTTTACTGGCAAAATGACGAAGCCGGGCAAGAAATTCTCGATGAAATTTACCGTGCGAAACAAGATAAGCCTGAACTTGAAGTGAAAATTTTAATTGATTGGCATCGTGCGCAACGCAATTTATTAGGCGCGGAAAAGAGTGCAACGAATGCTGATTGGTATTGCGAACAACGTCAAAAATATCAACTTGCTGATGATCCGAATCTATTTTTCGGCGTACCGATCAATACGCGCGAAGTGTTTGGCGTGTTGCATATCAAAGGCTTTGTTTTTGACGATACCGTGCTTTACAGTGGCGCCAGTATCAATAACGTGTATTTACAACAAAATGAAAAATACCGTTACGACCGTTATCAAAAAATCACCCATCCGCAATTAGCCGACAGCATGGTGGCTTTTATTCGCGACTTTTTGTTGAATAGCGATGTGGTGTTGCCGTTGGATAGCGTTAATCGTCCGAAAACCAAAGAAATTCGACAAAATATCCGCCATTTTAGAAAAAATCTTGCCCTTAATGGGCAATATAAGCTGTCAAGTGCGGTTGATTTTGGCAATGAATTGACGGTAACGCCGTTGTTTGGTTTAGGCAGCACGGGAAATGTATTGAATTGCACGATCGAAGATTTATTCCAGCTGGTTGATGAAAAGCTGACTATTTGTACGCCGTATTTTAATTTCCCGCGGACATTGCAACAAAAAATCCGCCATTTGCTACGTAAAGGCAAAAAAATTGAAATTATTGTGGGCGATAAAGTGGCGAATGATTTCTACATTCCACCGGAACAGCCCTTCAAAATGGTGGGGGCGTTGCCTTATTTGTATGAAAACAATTTACGCCGCTTCAGCAAAAAGTTTGAACGTGAAATGGCACAAGGTCAGCTGACCATACGGACCTGGAAAGATGGTACGAACACCTATCATCTAAAGGGCGTTTGGATTGATGATAATTATATTTTGTTGACCGGCAATAATCTGAATCCGCGCGCATGGCGATTGGATGCGGAAAATGGCTTGTTTATCCATGATCCGAAACAACAACTTTTGCCTCAAGTGGTTCAGGAATTAGATTGTATTCGCCAACATACGACGGTGCTTCAACATTACACTGAGTTAGAAGAAATGAGGCAATATCCGGCACCGGTACAAAAATTATTGAAAAAATTTGCCCGTATTAAAGCGGATAAGTTAGTGAAGATGATTTTGTAATCACATTGTAAGTACATTTACAGTCAATATAAAAAAGGATTGTCAGTGAATGACAATCCTTTTTTCGTGATAAACACGGTGAAAAGAGACCGCACTTTGATTATTCAAGTGCGGTGCAATACGAGCGTGTTTTTTAACCTTTCGCCAAAATCCCTTTCAGGAAGCGCGCAGTATGCGAACCTTCTACGTTAGCGACCTGCTCCGGCGTACCGGTGGCGATAATTTGTCCGCCGCCGCTACCGCCTTCCGGGCCGAGATCCACAATCCAGTCCGCGGTTTTAATCACGTCTAAATTGTGCTCAATGACCACGATGGTATTGCCTTGATCGCGTAAGCGGTGCAACACAGAAAGCAGCTGTTTGATGTCGGCAAAATGTAGCCCGGTAGTTGGTTCGTCCAGAATATACAGCGTTTTGCCCGTATCCCGTTTAGAGAGTTCTGTTGCCAATTTCACCCGTTGCGCTTCACCACCGGAGAGTGTGGTGGAGGATTGGCCTAAGCGAATGTAAGACAAGCCCACGTCTATGAGGGTTTGCAGTTTGCGCGCAATCATCGGAACCGCATCGAAAAATTCGCGCGCTTCTTCCACGGTCATATCCAACACTTGATGAATGGTTTTGCCTTTGTAGCGAATTTCCAAGGTTTCTCGGTTGTAGCGTTTACCCTTACATTGGTCGCAAGGCACGTACACATCCGGCAGGAAGTGCATTTCCACTTTGATTACGCCGTCGCCCTGACAGGCTTCGCAACGTCCGCCACGAACGTTAAAACTGAAACGTCCCGGATTGTAGCCGCGTGCTCGGGCTTCCGGCACACCGGCGAACAACTCACGAATCGGGGTAAATACGCCGGTGTAGGTTGCCGGGTTAGAACGCGGTGTACGACCAATTGGGCTTTGGTCAATATCGATGACTTTGTCGAAAAATTCCAAACCTTCGATAGATTTATACGGCGCTGCTTCCGCATTTTCCGCACGGTTTAACGCGTTTTGGGCAATCGGGAACAAGGTATCGTTAATCAACGTGGATTTACCAGAACCGGATACGCCGGTGATACAGGTAAATAAGCCGACCGGAATCTCTAGGTTAACGTTTTTCAAATTGTTACCTGATGCGCCAAACAACTTGAGCGTTTTTTTCTTATCAAGTGCGGTGCGTTTTTTCGGTATTTCGATTTTTTCCGCGCCGGATAAGAATTTACCTGTAAGCGAGTTTGGATTTTGCATGATTTGTTGCGCCGTACCTTCGGCAATGACGTTGCCACCATGCACACCTGCCCCCGGGCCGATGTCGATAATGTGGTCGGCGCTTAAAATGGCATCTTCGTCGTGTTCTACCACAATCACAGTGTTACCGAGATTTCGTAAGTGAATCAAGGTATTGAGCAAGCGTTCGTTATCCCGTTGATGTAACCCGATAGACGGTTCATCCAATACGTACATCACACCGACCAAGCCTGCACCAATTTGGCTGGCAAGACGAATGCGTTGTGCTTCACCGCCTGAAAGGGTTTCGGCGGAGCGGGAAAGGGAAAGATAATTCAAGCCTACATTCACCAAAAATTGTAACCGCTCTTTGATTTCTTTCAGGATCTTCTCGGCGATTTGCGCTTTTTGTCCGCTCAGTTGTAGCTCTCCAAAAAAGCTCAAGGCTTCTCCGATGCTTTTCTCCGATACATCAGGCAGATTGGTTTGCTCAATATAAACGTTACGTGCCTCGGGACGCAGACGCGAACCGCCACAATCGGCACAAGGACGATTGCTGATGTGTTTGGCAAGTTCTTCCCGTACTGACATTGATTCCGTTTCTTTATAACGGCGTGCCATGTTGTTCAAAATGCCTTCAAAGACATGGTGGCGCAACACCACATCGCCGCGATCGTTCATGTATTGGAATTCAATTTCTTCCTTGCCGGAACCGTGCAAAATAATCTGTTGGATTTTTTTCGGCAGTTCCTCAAAAGGCGTTTCAATATCGAAATGGTAGTGTTTCGCTAGGGACGTGAGCATTTGGTAATAATAGAAATTGCGACGATCCCAGCCTTTAATGGCGCCATTGGCAAGGGAAATGCTTGGATTTTGCACCACGCGTTTTTCATCGAAATATTGTTGTACGCCCAAACCGTCACAAGTCGGGCACGCACCAGCGGGGTTATTAAAGGAAAATAGACGAGGTTCCAGTTCCGGTACGGAATAGCCACAGTGCGGACAGGCAAAGTTGGCAGAGAACACCAGTTCTTCCGCCTTCGGATCGTCCATATACGCGACGACCGCCGTGCCGCCGGAAAGCTCAAGCGTGGTTTCAAAGGATTCCGCCAATCTTGTGGCTAAATCCGACCGCACTTTAAAGCGATCCACCACTACTTCGATGGTATGTTTTTTCTGTAATTCCAGTTTTGGTGGATCAGATAAATCACAAATCTCACCATCAATACGGGCGCGAATATAGCCTTGCGCAGCAATTTGTTGCAACAATTTAACGTGTTCACCTTTGCGTTCTTTCACCACCGGCGCCAATAACATCATCTTGCTTTCTTCAGGCAGAGAAAGCACTTTATCCACCATTTGGCTGATCGTTTGCGCCGTGAGCGGTACATTGTGATGAGGACAGCGCGGCTCGCCCACGCGAGCAAATAACAAGCGCAGGTAATCGTGAATTTCGGTAATGGTACCCACCGTTGAACGGGGGTTGTGCGAGGTGGATTTTTGCTCAATAGAAATGGCCGGTGAAAGCCCTTCAATATGATCTACATCGGGTTTTTCCATTAATGACAAAAATTGACGCGCATAGGCGGACAAGGATTCCACATAACGGCGTTGTCCTTCGGCATACAGCGTATCAAAGGCTAAAGAAGATTTACCTGAGCCGGATAAACCGGTAATAACAATGAGTTTGTCGCGTGGAATAGTTAAGTTAATATTTTTCAGATTGTGGGTTCTTGCACCACGAATATCGATGGTATCCATAATAGATTTTATAAATGAAAGAAGTGTAAATTTGCGACAATTATCGCATATTCCTAAATAACTGTGCAAATATCCAGTTAATTTTGTTGAAGGCGTGGATTTATTCCAAATTTTCAGGCAGAATAGAGCAAAATTTTTTACAGCAAAATTGAATAAAGAAGAGGATATTATGGCTGGAGTAAATAAAGTCATTATTGTTGGTAACTTAGGTAACGATCCTGAAATTCGCACCATGCCGAACGGCGAAGCGGTTGCCAACATTACCGTTGCCACCAGTGAAAGCTGGAATGATAAAAATACCGGCGAACGTCGTGAAGTGACCGAATGGCACCGCATTGTGTTCTATCGCCGTCAAGCAGAAGTGGCAGGCGAATACTTACGCAAAGGCTCTAAAGTCTATGTTGAAGGACGTTTAAAAACCCGTAAATGGCAAGATCAAAACGGCCAAGATCGCTACACCACAGAAATTCAAGGCGATGTTTTACAAATGTTAGACAGTCGCTCAGATCGTCAATCCGGTGGTTATGCGCCAGCCGCTCAACCAACTTATCCAAGTCAAGCGCAGAGCGCACCACGTGCAACCCCTGCAAGCAAACCGGCAGCCGAAGCACCGATGGATAACTTTGATGATGATATTCCGTTCTAACGAATAAAGCACAAAAATGATAAAGGGTCTGATGTGATGTCAGACCCTTTCTTTTTTTTGTCGTAGAGAATGAGGATATCTTCTTGCGCAAAAGTGCGATCATTTTTCAGCGTGTTTTTCTGCTTTAAATATTGCGATCAGCTCCCGTACTTTAATTCGCTTGTGTGACGCTTGGCTGATGGAGCGTTGTACTTTTAAACGGCGGATTTTCGCGCCTTGGTAGATTTCTCGGGTGAATGGCGTGTCGTGGTTGGAAATCACTACTTGGATGTTACGTTGTTTTATAGTGTCTTTGGCTAGATTGGCAAGATCACGCTGGTGGGCGATGGAAAATTCATTGCCGGAATAATTGGTGAAATTGCTGTTTTGTGAAATGGGAGCATAGGGTGGGTCGCAGTAAATGACGCAGTCTTCATCCGCCATTTCGAAGGTTTGTTGAAAATCGGCGCAAATAAAGACCGCACTTTGTGCTTTAGCGGCAAAAAAACGGAGTTCTTCTTCCGGGAAATAATGGGTTTTGTAAGCCCCGAAAGGCACATTAAATTCATTTTTGGCGTTGTAGCGACACAAGCCGTTAAAGCCAAAACGATTTAAATACAGAAATAACACGGCGCGTTGGAATGCATCGGTACTTTGATTAAATTCTTTACGCTTGGTGTAATAGTAACTTTCCGTATTAGCATCGGGGTGAAAGAAAACCGGTTTGCACGCTTGGATGTAGCCTTCAACGTCCTGTTTGACGATGTTGAATAGGTGGATTAAATCAGGATTGATGTCTGCTAGAATGTAGCGTTCGAAATGGCTGTTGAGAAATACCGCACCGGCGCCAACAAACGGTTCGATCAAACATTGTTTACATTTGGGCAATAAGCGGTTGATTTCGTCTGTGAGGCGATATTTACCGCCCGCCCATTTGAGAAAAGGGCGGCTTTTGGTTTTTGTTGTGGGGTTAGCGGGTTTAGGCATGGGGGTTAGTCAACTTGCGTACAACGATTGATGGCTTCAATCACCTGTTCTTGTGGGATGTCCGTCGCCACATAAGCCTGTCCAAGCGCTTTGAGGAGTACCAAACGCAATTTGCCATTGAGCACTTTTTTATCACGCATCATTAGCGGCAAGTAATCTTGTGCGGTCATGCCATCCGGGGAAACGGTTGGTAAATTGGCGCGCGCTAAAAGTTTTTCTAAACGTACGACATCATGCGGGGTTAAATCGCCTAATTTTTCTGATAACGCAGCAGCAATCATGCAACCGGCGGCCACCGCTTCGCCGTGTAACCAGTTGCCGTAACCTAAATGGGTTTCGATGGCGTGTCCGAAGGTGTGGCCAAGATTTAATAGCGCACGATCGCCTTTTTCCGTTTCATCGCGCGCCACAATATCCGCTTTTAATTGACAACAACGGGCGATACATTGTTGTAATGCATTTTGGTCAAGGGCGACTAAGTCATCGATGTGTTGTTCTAGCCATTGGAAAAAGGGGAAGTCTAAAATCGCCCCATATTTGATGACTTCGGCTAAGCCTGCGTTGACTTCACGTTTTGGCAAGGTATTTAAGGTGAGTGTATCGACAATGACGGCACTCGGTTGATAAAACGCGCCGATCATGTTTTTGCCTAATTCGTGGTTTACCGCAGTTTTGCCGCCCACGGAAGAATCCACTTGGGCTAATAATGTCGTCGGGATTTGGATAAAACGCACGCCACGTTGATAACTTGCTGCGGCATAGCCTGCCACGTCACCGATGACACCGCCGCCTAATGCCACGATCGTGGTATCGCGTCCGTGGTTGGCTTTTAAAAGTGCGGTGAAAATCAGGTTCAAAGAATCCAGAGTTTTGTATTGTTCGCCGTCCGGCAATAACACGTGCTCAACAAGACAACCGATTTTTTCTAAGGTGTCCGTCACGGTGGAAAGATAATGTTGTGCAACAGTTGGATTGGTCACGATCATGACCTTATTGCCGGATTTCAGCGGATAGCAATCGGTATTCGTGAGTAATCCGGCACCGATATGAATCGGGTAGCTTCTTTCTTTCAATTCAACATTTACACACAACATTTACTTTGCCTTTGAGGTGTTTAACCGTTTGTATTAACCGTTGTAGTTATCAATCAGGTCGATAATTTGTGTCGCCATGACTTTGGCACTTTGTTCGTCAGTCGGCAGGGTGATATCCGCCACTTCTTCATAAAGTGGATTGCGAACTTTAGCTAAGTCTTCCAACACTTGGCGCGGATCGGTCACATCTTGCAATAACGGACGTTTTTTGTCTCGCTGTGTGCGTTGATATTGTTTATCCACGGTGGTTTCGAGGTAAATCACAATACCGCGTGCGGAAAGGTGATTGCGGTTGTCTTTTGATAACACAGCGCCGCCACCGGTCGATAACACGATACCTTGACGTTGCGTTAATTCATTAATGAGACGTTCTTCTCTTTTACGGAACCCTTCTTCGCCCTCAACATCAAAAATCCAACCGATATCGGCACCGGCGCGTTCTTCAATTTCCGCATCGGTATCGACGAAATCCATGTTGAGTAATTGTGCGAGTTGGCGACCGATGGTGCTTTTACCTGCACCCATAGGGCCCACTAAGAAAATATTACGTTTTTCTGCCATTGCTATAATCTTAAATTTATGTCGTCGTAAAGAATGTGATCTTTTAGAAAATAAGAAACGACCGCAAGTCATGATTCATGTGGTCGTGTGAAAGTTTTGAATAAAATTGAAAAGATCACCCCAAAATTGCACGAGATTATCTCAATAAATCGCCATTCTTTTCAACATAAACAGGCGATTTATTTCGTTTATCCTGCGTTAAAGACAAAATAAACTACCGCGTTATCGTCTTTTTAGGTGTGTTTTGTGCCGTCTTAGATTTCCCAGGATTCTTGTTCTTTTTCGCTGTTGACTGGTTGCTCTTCAAGTTTTCCAATGTCTCACCCTGGCGCAAAATATGTGGCGTGACGAAGATCACCAATTCCCGCTTTTGGTGGCGATCACTTTCTTTGCTGAATAAATGCTTAATGCCGGGAATGTCTCCCAGTAATGGCACTTTGTCTAAGCTTTTAGTAATGGTGTCATGAAAGACGCCACCAAGCACGATGGTTTCGCCGTCCTTGGCGAAAACTTGCGTATTTATTTCTTGTTTATCAATCGAAACAACCTCGCCTAAACCGTATGCCACGCGGCTGCCCGGTGCGTTTTGGCTTACAATTAAATCCAACAGAATTTGCTTATCTAAGGAAATATGTGGTGTGACTTCCAACCCTAATACGGCTTCGCGAAACTCTACGCTTTGCGTACCACTTTTTTCATTCACCATGATATAAGGCAATTCCGTCCCTTGCTTAATGCTGGCACTTTTCTTGTTGGTGGTAAGCAAACGTGGGCTAGCGATAATTTCCACATTGTTTTCCCGTTCAAGTGCGGTCAATTCTAAGTCTAAAAGTCGTCCGTTGATTTTAGCCACTTGTAACGCGAGAGACCCGGCCGGTGTCGTGGCGGTGGGCAAGTTGACGTTTAATTGATTCGCAATATTGTCAAAGCCGTTAGCGGCGAGACTGCCAGCGATTTTGTGGGCATTTTCTGTCGGGTTAAAAATCCCCCAACGCACGCCCAAATCTTTCAAACTTTCGGCGTTGATGGTGACAATACGTGCTTCGATGGCGATTTGTTCAATGGGCTTATCCAATTCTTTAATCAATTTCTTCAAGTTGGCGATAGATTTCGGTTCGTCTTGAATCAGTAAGAGATTGCTGCGGTCATCAAAGGTAATGCTACCGTTCGGTGATAACATCGACCCATTACCGCCGGTAAGCGATTTCATTACTTCAGAAGCTTTGGCAAAGTGCAGTTTAATGGTGGCTGTCGCGAGCGAGGTTTCTTCCTCCGAAGGCAGTGCCGCAATGGCTTGAGGTTCTGTCATATTGCCGGCAAATTTGGCAGCGGTATCCTGCTTGCTTAAATAATAAATGCCCTCTTCCTGCCATAAATCCAATTGTTTAATTTTGGCAACGGAACGAAAGAGCTGATCTAAATTCACGTTATCTAACTTTAATGTCAGTGTGCCTTGCAATTCATCGTCGATCAGTAAGTTAACATTTTCTGCCAGCGCGAGTTGTTGTAAGGTCGGCACCAAAGGCGCCTGTTTGAGTTGAATGGAAAAGGTTTGATGTTGTTCGGCATGCACGGTGAATGTGAAAAAACATCCGAAAAACAGACCGCACTTTAAGATCTTGAGAAAAAGCGATTGCATGATATTTCCTTACAATGATTTAAAACTGAACATTAAACGGGAGCGTCTGTTCACAATGTTGATTGTTTTCTCTGCGTAGAAACGTAATTTGCTGTTTGGTGATATGGTTTATTTTGATTGCTTCTGTGGCGATGACATCATCGACGTTCGCCAAATGAACCTGCTGGTCTGCTTGTAAAATAAGTTGCCAATCTTTTTGTTGTTGAATGATGCCGACAATCTGAATTTGAGCAAAAGGCGTGTTTGGGAAAATCCCCGTTTGGCATGAATGTTCAAGCGCCTGACCTTGCCTTTGGACATGTTCTGGTTTGGTTCGATGGCGTTGTGTTTTATCAAATGGATCATTCGCGGCTGCGGGTAAGCTGAACAAAATGCCCAATATTAAGTATAAAAGTGGTTCTCGCATTCGTTTTTCCTTAGTTTCCTTTGCTATTTAATTGAAATAAAAGTGCTGTTTGAATGGATGAGGTTTCATTCGCTTCATCGCTTTGCAGAATTTGCCATTCAACGAGTTCCAATTCTGTGTTCGCGTTTAAAAGTGCGGTTAAAAATGAATGTAAATCTTTGAAATGGCCTTGAAGTTGTAGCCTGAGTAAGGGCTTTTGATGAAAATCCCACTGGCTTTGTACGATTTGCAAATGTTGAGCAAGTTGTTGGATTTCTTGATTTATCGGCGGCAGTTTGGCCGCTAGCGCAGGTGTGAGTAATTGCGTTGCCGCTTTCTCTTTTAGTGCTGCTAAAAGTTTTTGTTGATGTGCCAAACTTTCCCGTTGCGTTTGTAATTGTTGCTCCATATGTGTCATGTAAGCACGTTGTTGCCAATAATGTTGCAAGGGGAAAGAGAGGATAAATCCGCCGAGGAAAAGTAACGTGGAGTATTGTTTCCAGGGATGTAAACGATGCCAATGGGCCAATGTCTCAGTAAGTTTTTGTCTGAAATTCATGGTGCTGTTTTTATCTTTATATCAAATTGGAAACGCAGTTCTTGCGCTTGTGGTTTAAATTCCACCAGATTAACTTCGCGAAATAATGGTTGTGCGGAGAGATATCCATTGAGGCGAGAAAACTCTTCTTGGTTTTCAGCATATCCCTTGAGCATAAGATGTTCAGTATTGAGGTGTAATTCCGTTAATTCACCTTGTGTAAGTGGAAACTCAGCTAATTGATTTAACAAAGAAAAAAGTGTTTCTTTTGGAATTTCTTGAAGGGTTTCCAATTGTGCATGACTGTGGCGAAATTGTTGAATCTGTTGCTGTGTCGCCTGTAATTCTTGTTGGTGAGTAGTGTATTGCAACTGTGCTTTGTCCGCATTGTCGGTATAGCCTTCCGCAAAATGGGTGAGCGATAATGTGCTGATCGTACATAACGTTGCCCCGATAAATAGGGTAACCAACAAACGCCGATTTTTCTGTCGAAGCTGTTTAATGCGCCAAGGCAACAAATTCATGTCTTTTTTCATGTCATTTTCTCTAAAGATGGCGCTTTAACACCAAAAAGTGCGGTGGATTTTTGTAACGTTTCTTGTTGCCATAGGGCATTACCTAGCGCGATAAAAGGCAGGGAGGTGTTTATTTCCTCCCAGTCTGATGCAATGTGTTGTGTAGATTCAGTGCTGTAATAGAACACTTTTTCCGGTTTTTCATCATAACGCTGGCAATATTGCTCAAAAAGTGCGGTCAAATTTCCGTCCGTTTGAAACAGTGTTTGGGTCTGTTGTCGTTTGTGGTGAATCGCTAATGCGCCGCTTTCGTCCTGGTACAACACTAAGGCGTCGATCGGTAATGGTTGCTCTAAAATATATTCGCTGGCACGTAAAACAGCTTTGGCAACGCTATCTAACACATCAATTTGCAAGGGAATAAATTGATTTAAATAGTTTTTCGCAATTTGTTGTCTAATGGCGAAAATATCTAAACGAAATCCTTGTTTTAGCGGCATCGCCGTATAGTCATACCACACTTCCTCAAGCGGGATTGGTAATTCATGGGTAAGGGTAAAATGACACTGTTGTTCACATTCTTGGGTATTCAGGTTTTGCGGCAGAATAAGGCTTTTTTGCCAGATATGCTGCGGCATAATGGCAGTAATGAATTTATAGTTTGCTCTTCTCGGTGATTGATTTAATTTCTGATTTAATGTTGAAGAGAGTGTAAGTAAATCTAGTTCGCTACATTGTAAGAACTGGGCTTGGTTTTGTGAATCGAACCAAAGAACATCAATATGTTGTGGGCGGTAGCAAAGGCCAACTTGAATGGCTGATTGATGTCTGATAAACATGAAGTATCCTTGTTTGCAATATTTACTGTCGTTTTTGTTGCGTAGTCTTTATACTTAGCCACTATATTTTTAATTCCTTTTATTGCCTTTAACTAAGTGAGAATTTTTCGATGCGGATCGCAAAATTAATATTAAGTTCCTTATTAACCCTGTTCATTTTGGGCTGTATCGCCGTGGGCATTGTCTATGTGCAGCTAAAATCCGATTTACCGGATGTGGAAACGCTGAAAACCGTTGAGCTGCAACAGCCAATGCAAATTTATACTTCTGACGGTAAGTTGATCGGTGAAGTGGGCGAGCAGCGTCGTATTCCGGTGAAATTAAATGAGGTGCCGCAAACGTTAATTGATGCGGTATTGGCAACGGAAGATAGCCGTTTTTATGATCACCATGGGCTAGACCCGATCGGGATCGGCCGTGCCGTGATGGTGGCGATCAGTAAAGGTGGTGCTTCCCAAGGGGCGAGTACCATCACGCAACAGTTGGCGCGTAACTTCTTCTTAACGCCGGAAAAAAGTTTGATTCGTAAAGCCAAAGAGGCGATTTTAGCGATTGAGATCGAAAATGCCCTAGATAAAAACGAAATTCTTGAGCTTTATTTAAATAAAATTTATTTGGGATACCGCTCTTATGGTGTGGCGGCCGCGGCAAAAACCTATTTTGGTAAAGAATTAAATCAACTGACTTTGTCCGAAATGGCGGTGATTGCAGGTTTGCCGAAAGCCCCTTCTACGATGAATCCGCTTTTCTCCCCGAAACGTGCGTTAGAGCGTCGTAATGTAGTGTTGGGGCGTATGTTGGATCAAAAATATATTTCTCAAGAAGAATATGATGCTGCGTTGAAAGAGCCAATTGTCGCCAGCTATCACGGTGCGCAATTGGATTTTCGAGCTGATTACGTCACAGAAATGGTGCGTCAGGAAATGGTAAAACGTTTCGGTGAAGAAGACGCCTATACCAAAGGCTATAAAGTCTATACCACGGTGCTTTCCAAAGATCAGGAAACGGCGCAAAAAGCGGTACGTGATAATTTAATCGCTTACGATATGCGTCATGGCTATCGTGGTGGTGAACCCTTGTGGAAAAAAGGCGAAGCCTCTTGGGATAATGACACTATTATCGGTTTTCTGAAAAAGTTACCCAATTCTGAGCCGTTTATTCCGGCTGCCGTCATGAATGTATCTAAATCCGGTGCAGAGCTTTTATTGGCATCCGGTGAGAAAATAACGTTGCCAAGCAGTGCGATGCGTTGGACGGGACAGTCTGCTCCGGTGAAAACAGGTGAGCAAATTTGGCTGCGTAAAAACGACAAAGGCGAATGGGTCTTGGGACAAATTCCACGTGCCAATTCGGCGTTGGTTTCTTTAAATAGTGACAATGGCGCCATTGAAGCGATTGTGGGCGGCTTTAGTTTTGAACAAAGTAAATTTAACCGTGCAACACAATCATTAGTACAAGTCGGTTCTTCCATTAAACCGTTCATTTATGCGGCAGCATTGGAAAAAGGGTTGACCTTATCTAGCGTGTTACAAGATACACCGCTTGTGTTGAAAAAGCCGGGTCAAAAGGAATGGCGCCCGAAAAACTCACCGGATCGTTATGATGGTCCTTTACGTTTACGTGTGGGACTAGGCCAATCTAAAAACATGATTGCCATTCGCTCCATGCAAATGGCCGGTGTCGAGTTTGTTGCGGATTTCTTGCAACGTTTTGGCTTTAAACGAGATCAGTATTTTGCCAGTGAAGCGCTTGCATTAGGTGCGGCTTCCTTCACGCCGCTTGAAATGGCGCGTGGTTATGCAGTGTTTGATAACGGTGGTTATTTAGTTGATCCATATATCATCAATAAAATCTTAGATAATACCGGTAAAGAAATTTTTGTGGCAAACCCTAAAGTCGCCTGTCCAACTTGTGACAGTATTCCTGTCATTTACGGCGAAACGGAAAAATTAGATGGTTTCAAGAATACCGATTTGACCATGGCTGACGGCTTGAAACGCAGCGATGATTCCACGAACGGCGAAGAAGTGGATCAAGGTGAAACTGTGCCGGATATTCCGGAGTTACAGCCACGCGTTGATGCTGTGAAAGAAGAAAATTTAAATTTCATGGCGCAAGCAAAAACCAACAGCTCGCAAGTTGAGTATGCGCCACGTGTCATTAGTGGTGAATTGGCGTTCTTGATTCGTAGTGCATTAAATACGGCGATTTATGGTGAACAAGGGCTAGATTGGAAAGGCACCAGTTGGCGCATGGCAAATGAGATCAAGCGTAAGGATATTGGCGGCAAAACCGGGACGACCAATAACTCCAAAGTGGCGTGGTATGCCGGGTTTGGCGCGAACTTAACGACGGCTGTGTATATTGGTTTTGATGACAATAAATTCGATTTAGGTCGCGGAGAGGCCGGTGCGAAAAGTGCGATGCCGGCATGGATTAGCTATATGAAGGCTATTTTGAAAGAGGTCCCTGAACGTACGTTGCCGACCCCGGCAAATATTGTCGAGAAAAACATTGATCCGCGTTCCGGTTTATTATCTGGTGGTGGACGTGTCGAATACTTCATTAAAGGCACTGAGCCGACCCGAGCTTATGTGGAAGAACGTGGTTATTATGTGCCTAGCGATCTGCAGGAAGGCGGTGGCGCATCGGGTGGTCAACGGGAAGAATTATTCTAGACCGCGACTTGTTTTTGAAGCCCGGCAGCTGTCGGGCTTCCTTTTTGGGTAAAAGTGCGGTCATTTTATTTAACGTTTTATAAGTAGGAATTATGCTCAGTTATCGTCATAGTTTTCATGCAGGTAATCATGCTGATGTGTTGAAACATATCGTGTTAATGCTGATTATTGAAAGCCTGCAACAGAAAGATAAAGGTTTTTATTATTTAGATACGCATTCCGGTGCAGGACGGTATCGTCTGTTTAGCCCTGAAGCGGAGAAAACAGCTGAATATGTGGAAGGCATTGGGCGTTTATGGCAGCACGACGATCTACCGGAAGAGGTTGACCGTTATGTGAAGCTGATTAGAAAGCTGAATTATGGCGGGAAAGAATTGCGCTATTACGCCGGTTCCCCTTTGTTGGCAGCGAATTTATTGCGCCCACAGGATCGTGCGCTGATGATGGAATTGCACCCAAGCGAGTTTCCTTTGTTACGCAATAATTTCAAAGAATTTGAAAATGTGACGGTGAAAATCGGCGATGGTTTTCAGCAAGTCAAAGCCACATTGCCACCGAAAGAGCGTCGTGGCTTAGTGCTAATTGATCCCCCTTATGAACTGAAAGAAGACTATGATTTGGTGGTGAAAGCCATTGAAGAAGGTTACAAACGTTTTGCGACCGGTGTGTATGCGATTTGGTATCCGGTGGTGTTACGTCAGCAAACCAAACGTATTGTAAAAGGCTTAGAAGCCACGGGGATTCGTAAAATTTTGCAAATTGAATTGGCGGTGCGTCCGGATTCTGATCAACGTGGCATGACAGCCAGCGGTATGATTGTGGTGAATCCACCTTGGATGTTAGAACAGCAGATGAAATCCATTTTGCCGTATTTAACCACCGCACTTGTGCCGCAAGGCACCGGAAGTTGGTCGGTAAACTGGATTACACCTGAATAAGATGACGCCAGCATAAGATAATACCGATTAGACCGATTTATCCTATTTGTTTGATTTGTGAACATCCTTTGGGCAGAATAGCGCCCAATTTATTAATAAGGAAAAGAGTATGACCAGACGTTATGATTACATTGCCATCGGTGGTGGCAGCGGTGGAATTGCTTCCATTAACCGTGCAGCAAGTTATGGCAAAAAATGTGCCATTATTGAAGCAAAACATTTAGGCGGAACCTGTGTTAACGTGGGCTGCGTGCCGAAAAAAGTGATGTTCTACGGCGCACAAATTGCGGAAGCCATCCATCATTATGCACCGGATTACGGTTTTGATGTGGACGTCAAAAAATTTGATTTCGCTAAGTTGGTGGAAAGCCGTCAAGCCTATATTTCCCGCATTCATACCTCATACGATAACGTGTTGGCAAAAAATAACGTGGATGTGATTCGCGGCTTTGCCAAATTTGTCAATAAAAATACCCTTGAAGTGACTTTCGCCGATGGTTCCACCGAACAAGTGACAGCAGATCATATCTTGATTGCTACCGGCGGACGTCCAAGTATTCCTGCAATAAAAGGCGCGGAATACGGTATTGATTCTAATGGCGTTTTTGCGTTAACCGAGTTGCCTAAACGCACAGCTGTTGTCGGCGCAGGTTATATTGCCGTGGAGTTGGCAGGCGTCTTGAACAGCCTTGGTGTGGAAACCCATTTATTTGTGCGTAAACACGCACCGTTGCGTAATTTTGATCCAATGATGGTGGAAACCTTAGTGGAATCCATGCAACAAGACGGCATTACACTACACACCCATGCCATTCCAAAAGAGGTGGTGAAAAATGCAGACGGTTCGGTGACGCTTCACCTCGAGGACGGTCGTGATCAAACCGTAGATTGCCTGATTTGGGCGATTGGACGTGAACCGACAACTGATAAAATTAATTTACACGCCGCCGGCGTAGAAGCGAATGCGCGTGGTTTCATCAAGGTGGATAAATACCAAAACACCAATGTGCCGGGCATTTATGCGGTAGGCGATATTGTTGAAGGCGGCATTGAACTCACGCCGGTGGCAGTTGCAGCCGGACGTCGTTTATCTGAACGCCTGTTTAATAATAAACCGAACGAACATTTAGACTACAATTTAGTGCCGTCCGTGGTGTTCAGTCATCCACCAATTGGTACTGTCGGATTAACTGAACCACAAGCCATTGAACAATATGGTGCGGAAAATGTGAAAGTGTATAAATCTTCCTTTACTTCTATGTACACGGCTGTCACCCAACATCGTCAACCTTGTCGCATGAAATTGGTATGCGTTGGTAAAGAGGAAAAAATTGTGGGCTTACATGGTATCGGTTTTGGCGTGGACGAAATGATCCAAGGTTTTGCTGTTGCTGTTAAAATGGGCGCAACAAAAGCGGATTTTGACAACACAGTGGCTATTCACCCAACAGGCTCGGAAGAGTTTGTAACAATGCGTTAATTAACACTTATTAAATAAAAAAGGTCTGAGTTTTCAGACCTTTTTTGTATTCTTTATTCAGTATGTTAGATGCAAACTTTAGTACTTTAACTAAAGTGCGGTCTTATTTTATCGTGTTTTTAACGGGTACCGTAAACGACGATAGTTTTACCATGGGCTGAAATGAGATGCTGATCTTCTAGCATTTTTAAAATGCGTCCAACGGTTTCGCGAGAGCAACCTACCATTTGACCGATTTCCTGGCGCGTAATTTTAATTTGCATCCCGTCAGGATGTGTCATGGCTTCTGGCATTTTGGCTAAATTTAACAAGGTTTGAGCAATGCGGCCAGTAACATCTAAGAAAGCCAAGTTACTGACTTGGCGTGAGGTGTTTTGTAAACGACGTGCCAACTGTGCGGTAAGGAGCATCAGAATTTCAGGGTTAACTTGAATTAATTGACGGAATTTACGGTAGGAAATTTCAGCAACTTCACAAGCCGCTTTGGCTTTTATCCAGGCGGAACGACGCTGATCTTCTTCAAATAAACCGGCTTCCCCGAAGAAATCGCCTTGGCTTAGATAAGTCAGGATCATTTCTTTGCCATCTTCATCTTTCACTAAAACGGAAACGGAACCTTGAATTAAATAGTATAAGGTTTCAGCCTTTTCACCGGCATTGATTAATGTGCTTTTAGATGGATATTTATGAATATGACAATGAGATAAAAACCAATCAAGGGTTGGATCCGTTGATGGCGTTGTAACTTGTGCGTTTTGTTCCTGCACGTTGAAAACCTCCAGCTAACAATAAAAAACTAAAAAGTTTATTTAAAAAATTCCGTTTTATTTTTTATATCGATAGATTCATGTAACTCAGACCAAACGATCACCGCACTTCCTTGGCGGATTTTGTTCAGTAGCGCTTTCTTTTTTTGTTCGAAAGTCTGTTCATGTGAACCATAATCGGTTCCTTCACGTAAAATGACGCTTTCCACAATATTGATTAACGTGTCTTCCGCCAGTTCTTGCCAAGGAATAATCACGACATATTACCTAAATAAATAAATTATGCAAATAAGCTTTCAATGAGCTGCCATTGCTGGCTAAACCCTTGATTTGGTGTGTGTCGGAAGTTGGAACGCACATAGCGCATAAACTGCCCTTCACAGAGGGTGACGAGGTGTGCGGCGATAATGCGTTCGTCCACGTTAAATCCGCGTCCTTCGCGCAATTTTCGCATTTGCAGAATATTCACGAACTGCAATTCTAGCCTGTCAAAAAAGGTCGCAACGCGGGCTTGTAGTTTGGCATCTTCAAACATCAACGCATGGCCCGTTAAAACACGGGTTAAACCGGGGTTTTTACGGGCAAAATCCAAGATCATCTGCAGGATGTCTTTTACCCGTTGCATGGTGTTAGTTTCATTTTTGATAGATTGTGAAATGCGATTCAGCAATGTGCTTTCGATATTCTCAATTAAGGCCTCAAAAATCTTGGTTTTGCTCGGGTAATAACGGTATAACGCCGCTTCTGATACGCCCACTTCTGCGGCTAAACGCGCCGTTGTCATACGCTCCATGCCGCGTTCGGAATGCAACATATGCGTGAGCACCGTCAACACTTGTTGGCGGCGTTCTTTAATACTGCGTTTATTGGTTTGTTCCATTAGTGTTTACCTGAATGGCCGAAACCGCCTTCGCCACGTTCTGTGGCATTGAATTCGTTGACGATATTAAATTCCGCTTGTACAACGGGCACAAAGACTAATTGCGCGATGCGATCGCCTACTTCAATTTTGAACGGCTCATTGCCACGATTCCACACGGAAACCATGAGTGGACCTTGATAGTCAGAATCGATTAAACCGACTAAATTGCCCAACACAATACCGTGTTTATGCCCTAAGCCGGAACGCGGTAAAATCACTGCCGCTAAATTGGGATCGGCAATATAAATAGAAAGCCCCGTTGGAATTAATTTGGTTTCACCCGGTTGGATTTCAATGCCATTGTCTAGGAGTGCACGTAAATCCAATCCAGCGGAGCCTTCGGTAGCATACGTTGGCAGGGGAAATTCGTTGCCAAGACGGCTATCTAAAATTTTAACGTCAATTTTTTTCATTGTGATCTTTTCCTTTAACGAAATCTTTTATGTTTTTGATAAAGTGCGGTTGGTTTTTGCTGTGTTTTTTTATTGACGGTAACGCGCCATAATTTCACTGACTAATGCTTCTGCCAATGTATTTTTATCCGCCTGCGGCAAGGCTTTTTCGCCATGCTTCCAAAAGAGGTGTAGCGCATTGTGATCTTGTCCAAACACTTGCCCGCCGGAAACGTCATTGGCACAAATCATATCCAAATTTTTGCGCGTCAATTTATCTTTCGCGTAATCGGCAACATTCTGCGTTTCAGCCGCAAATCCCACAGTGAACGGGCGCTTTTCCGTAAGATGCGCTACATCAGCGATGATGTCAGGATTTTTAACGAGCTTTAACGTCATTTCTTCAGCCGATTTTTTGATTTTTTGATCAGCGATATCCGCAATACGGTAATCCGCCACTGCGGCACAACCAATAAAAATGTGATTTTTGACCGCGCTTTCTAAGGCGGTTTGCCACATTTCTTGTGCGGAAGTGACATTAATACGATGAATATTGGGTGAGGCAGTGAGATTCACCGGGCCGGCAATTAGTGTCACCTGTGCACCACGTTTGGCAAAAGCCTCTGCAATAGCAAAGCCCATTTTGCCGGAGCTGTGATTGGAAATGTAACGCACCGGATCGATGGCTTCGCGCGTTGGGCCTGCTGTAATGGCAACATGGATGCCGAGTAAATCTTGCTGCACGGTAAAATGATGACAAAGTGCGGTGAAAATTTCAGAAGGTTCGGACATTCGCCCGGCACCCACATCGCCACATGCCTGTTCGCCACTGTTCGGGCCGATAAGTTGTATGCCACGGCTTAAAAGTGCGGTCAGATTTTGCTGTGTTATTGCTTGGCGATACATTTGCTGATTCATCGCCGGCGCAAGAAAAATCGGTGCACTGGTGGCAAGGCAAATCGTGGAAAGTAAGTCGTTCGCCATACCGACAGTTAAGCGCGCAATAAAATCGGCACTGGCTGGCGCGATTAATACGACATCCGCCCATTTCGCCAATTCAATATGTCCCATCGCCAGTTCTGCTTGCGGATCCAATAACGATTGCGCCACGGCATTGCCTGAAATCGCTTGCAAGGTGAGTGGGGTCACAAATTCTGCGGCGGCAGGCGTGAGCACCACGCGAACCTGCGCATTGGCTTTGCGTAATAAACGAATTAATTCGATGGTTTTGTACGCGGCAATGCCGCCGGTAATGCCCACAACAATGCGTTTATTTTCTAGATTAATCATGCTTGAATCCCATGAATTGACTGACTCGGAGATGAATCCACTTATTCTACTTGAATTATGATTTAATCAAAAATCTTATTTTGCGATCAGGATTCCACTTTTAAAGCCCGCTGTTTGGGTTTTAACGCCTTGTATGAATGAATAACGAATCTGTTATTTTTTGCGAGGTTGAAGAAATGGATGAACCCTTAATGCCAAGGGAAAAACTTTTAAAATATGGTGTCGCCACACTGACAGATGCTGAACTTTTGGCCATTTTCTTGCGTACGGGCATTAAAGATTGTCCGGTGATGCAGCTATCGAAAAATGTGTTACAACATTTTGGCTCGTTGCGAGGGCTCATTAGCGCCAATCAAAAGCAGTTTTGTGCTGTGAAAGGCATTGGCATTACGCAGTTTATTCAATTGCAAGCTTGCACGGAAATGACCCGTCGTTATTTATTGGCGGAACTCAAAGAAGGGTATTGTTTTAGCTCGTCAGAGACAGTGAAAATGTACTTACAAACAGAGTTAGAAAATACGGAACGAGAAATTTTTTTAGTGCTTTTCTTGGATAACCAGTATCGCTTGATTAAGCAGGAGCGCTTGTTTCTCGGCACAATTAATAAAGCGATGGTTTATCCGCGCGAAGTCATCAAGGAAGCCTTGGCTTGCAATGCGGCGGCGATTATTTTGGCTCATAATCACCCTTCCGGCGTGGCGGAACCCAGCTTTTCTGACAGACAAATTACGGAGACTATCAAACAGGCGGCGGAGTTGGTGGAAATTCGAGTGCTGGATCATTTTGTGATTGGTAAAGGCGATTATTTTTCCTTTGCGGAACAAAATCTTCTTTAAAACTGACCGCACTTTTGGATAAATTTTAGTTTTAATCTCAGCAAATTCAGGATTTAGGCTTGAGAATGTAATATAAAGTGAGTATAATGCACGACCTTTAATATAGTATGCGGGTCGGGTTATACGACCTGACGAGGTCATTCAAAAGTTATTTTTGAAGTATTCCGAACCGTAAGCTCGAGCTTAAATTTCATTATTGGAGATTAATATGTCTAGAGTCTGTCAAGTAACAGGCAAGCGTCCGGCAGTGGGTAACAACCGCTCTCACGCAATGAACGCGACTCGTCGTCGTTTTCTTCCTAACCTTCACACACACCGTTTCTGGGTTGAAAGTGAAAACCGTTTCGTAACATTACGCTTAACTGCAAAAGGTATGCGTATTATTGATAAAAAAGGCATTGATGCAGTTTTAGCTGAAATCCGTGCTCGTGGCGAGAAAATCTAAGGAGCTAACAAATGGCAGCAAAAGGTGCTCGTGAGAAAATCCGTTTAGTTTCTACCGCAGAAACCGGTCATTTCTACACAACTGACAAAAACAAACGTAATATGCCTGAAAAAATGGAAATCAAAAAATTTGATCCAGTTGTGCGTAAACACGTTATTTATAAAGAAGCAAAAATCAAATAATTTTGCATGAATTGAAAAACCCGACATTGTTCGGGTTTTTTTATATCCAGTGGCTATCGGAGAAAGAGAATGCCTGAACTACCTGAAGTCGAAACCGCACTGCGTGGCGTGAGCCCTTATTTGAAAGATTACGTGATTGAAAAAATCGAGGTACGTCAGCCGAAACTCCGCTGGGCAGTATCACCGGAATTAGCGACATTACATCAGGTGAAAATTCTGGATCTGAGCCGCCGTGCCAAATACCTCATCATTCATACCGAAAAAGGTTATATCATCGGGCACTTAGGGATGTCGGGAACCGTAAGAATCGTACCGCATGACTGCCCGATAGATAAACATGATCACTTGGATATTGTGCTGAATAATGGTCGATTATTGCGCTATAACGATCCACGCCGTTTTGGCGCTTGGTTGTGGACGGAAAAATTGGACGAGTTTCATTTGTTTTTAAAACTGGGGCCGGAACCGCTATCAGAGGAATTTAACGCAGACTATCTTTTCAAAAAATCACGCAAAAAAACGACCGCACTTAAGACCTTTTTAATGGATAACGCTGTAGTGGTGGGCGTTGGCAACATTTATGCCAATGAAAGTTTATTTTTATGTGGTCTGCATCCTATGAAACTTGCCGCCAATCTGACGCGTAAGCAATGTGAACGCTTGGTAGATACCATCAAATCCGTGTTAGCCAAAGCCATTGAACAAGGTGGAACGACACTCAAAGATTTCTTACAACCTGATGGCAGACCAGGTTATTTTGCACAAGAACTACTGGTTTATGGCAACAAAGGCAAACCTTGTCCAAAATGTGGTACAAAAATTGAAAGTTTAGTCATCGGGCAACGGAATAGTTTTTATTGCCCGATGTGCCAGAAGAAAGGATATTAATTTATTATCCATTCACTATTAATGTTGTCTGGGCTTATCTCATTAATATTTTCTTTATAGAAAAGAATATGAGTGTTATTTTTACAATTAGGATTCCAATGTTTAAAAGCAATAGGGTCTTGTTTGTAAATCGCAATAATTGGTTTATTAAAACCAGCAGCAATATGCACGGTTGATGTATCCGTTGATATTATTTGAATTGAGTGACGGATTAATTCTATTGTATGAAAAATTGTAGTTGTATCATGAACATAAATATTTTTATATTCTTGAGATAGTTCTTTTAATATAGGTGTGACTTCTGGATAACTTAGCAATACAAATTGTTTATTTCTTCTAGTCTCTGTGAAATAGTTTAAATATCGTTTAATGTTTTCATTATTCACTTTTTTAGCTCTATATGCCCCGAAAAAGTTCACAGTAATGTAATTAGTAATGTTGTTTTTTTCTAAAAATTGCTGAATTTCTATTGCGCTATCGGCATTATATGGAATGTCGTAAGTTGTATCTATATTAGATATTCCCGCTAATTCCAAGGATTTTTGATATATTTTAGAAAAATGTTGATTGCTTTCTAAACTATGAGTAAATATTTTATAATCTGACTTCTTATAACCAATATAATTTTTAGCATTGATTAATCTTAATAAAAGTAAATCACGGTTTTTTATTGATAATGTTGGATCAATGACAACATCATAGCTTTCTTTTGCAAGAGATAATCCACATTTTATATAGTCAAGAATGCTGCGCTTCTTCACAAAATAAAGTTGGTCAATATGAGGATTTTGCTTGAATAAATATGAGTCTTTTGTGGTACAAACTACGCCAATTTTAATCTCAGGGTTAAATTTCTTAATTTCTCTGAAAACAAAAGAACTCACAATGTAATCTCCAATCTTCCCATCTTGTCGTAAGAAAAGAATTTTCCTAGGAGAAAGTGCGGTAGATTTCTTAGGCATTTTTTTATCTAAGATAAGTTTCCCTATTGATAGACGTATAGTCTGAAGAATTAATTTAATTTTCATTTGGTATGTCTATTTTCAATTTTATCAATTTCTGAATCTATCCCTCTGAAAACACATGGAGGCTCTATACCATAAGCATTTATGTGATTCATTTGCAACATTCCAGTTAAATAATCTGAAGGCATTCTAATTGGATATGCATACTTTAATAATTTGTTAATACCGCCTAAAGTTATTAGATATGCATCAGTCATGAAAATACCTCTAAGAGAATTTTTTGACGGAACTCTGTATCTTGCAAGTTTATATCGATCAAATAACATTTTCTTTAGTGGCCATGATTTAGCTTTACCATGATCTAAAAAAATAATTTCCTTTCTAGATGGAACTTTTTTTAAAGCATCAAGTACTATTTCTTTAAAATGATGTGAAACAATAGCATCATCTTCTAAGATAATAGCTTCCGGTATATTTATTTCTCGGATATGTTCATATAGCTTTATATGACTCATAGCACATCCAATTTCTCCTAGAGTTAAAGGTTTTTTAGCTAAGTATTTGGACTGATAGAATTTATAATCAATTTTTTGTAACTCATCTTGTGAAAGATTTTTTCCATAAACCGCATCAAAAAATTCAAATTGCAATCCAAGTCCTCTGAGGCGTTTTTCGATAAATTCTCGGCGGGAAGAATCCTTTAAACTGATAACAAAAATTGGGGGAAGATTGTAAGTGTTATCCATAAATATATCTCCTTAAATCACATAGAAATAACCCTCGCAATTGCGAGGGCTAAGATTCAGATTACTTCGTACCTGGAATTTTGAAACGGCTGTTAAAGCGTTCAACACGACCACCGGTATCAACAACACGTTGTTTACCTGTATAGAATGGGTGGCATTTACCGCACACATCAAGGTTGATGTCTTTACCTAAGGTAGAACGAGTTTTGATCACGTTACCGCAAGAGCAAGTCGCAGTAATTTCTTTATATTCAGGATGAATACCTTGTTTCATAGAAAACCTCAAATTTGAAGCCATGCCGCTATCAAGCCAATCGCAAAAGCAATCCCTGACACCGCATGAGATTAATATTACGCCATTATAAATGGCACGCTTGTGTGTAAGGATGCGAATTTTACAGAAAAAATCCATGTAGTTCAAGCTGTGAACAGACTAACATATATATTAGGATTCATTTTATTGAATCAAAATAGTAAGATAGCTTGCAATCTACGACTAACCCAATATTTCCGTATGCATTTTATTAAAAATAAAAACTTTGTTATCAGCATTTCCACTGCGAATAAACGTCGAAATCATATCATCCAACAATTCGGTCAATAGAACATCCCATTTGAATTTTTTGATGCATTTACACCTTCTGAGCGTCTCACTGATCATTTACAGCGTTATCTTCCTAATGTTGCAACCACTCCTAAGTTAACAATGGGAGAGAAGGGCTGTTTGATGAGTCATTTCATGTTGTGGAAAAAGTGTGTTGATGAGAATTTAGATTACATCGCGCTTTTTGAGGATGATATTTTGCTTGGTGAAGATGCAGAAAAGTTTCTTGCAGAAAGTGAATGGTTAAAAGTGCGGTTCAATTTTCAAGAGATTTTTGTTCTACGTTTAGAAACCTTTTTGATGCCCGTTAAGATTGAAAAACAACAAGGAATTTTACCTTTTCAACAGAGAGAAATTGATATTTTAAAATCCAAACATTTTGGCACGGCAGGCTATATTATTTCTAATGCTGCAGCAAGGTATCTTATTAATGTATTTGAAGAACTGTCTGTGGACGATGTCAAGGCGATAGATGAGATTATGTTTAATGAATGGGTTAATGTTGAGTCGTATCAGGTGTATCAACTTAATCCTGCAATTTGTGTACAAGAATTGCAATTGAATCAGGAAAGTAGCACATTGACGAGCGGGCTCCAGGAAGAGCGAAAGAAGAATACTGAACGCTATGCAAAGAAAACATTGCAAAAACACTTTTCAAAGAAAGAGTTGGAAAAACGGTTTTTTCGAGTAAAAGAAAATATTTTAAGAGCACTGAATAAGAAAAAATGGAAGGAGAGAGAACTTGCCAAAGAAAGAGAGGGCAAAGAAGTCATATTTTTTAAGTAGTACAACTTCTTTCGTAAGATAGGTATTTTAGAATATTTTATAGATGAACTTATATCTTATCTCTTTTATAAATCTCTTTATTTTTGTTTTAGCATCAACACCTTCAAAAGTTGATGCTGTTTTTGGATATTTTTTACTAATTTCTTTCAATGTAGCATAGCCTAAATTTGCTTTTAAATGAGAGCATTTGTTTGTCCAAAATTTATCATGACCAGTGTAGTGATAAATAATAGCTGGAAATTGTATTTCTCTATTTTTTCTATGTTTTATATATCCACACACGGATGGTGTAAAGTTAAATCTAGAGTTTATAAACTTAACCCTATCTTTAAATATGCCATTTAGGATGTCTTGATCTTGGTACTCTATGATTTCTTTATATTTCTCTAGCCACTCTAGACTCATATTTAATACATTGAGTGCTCTCCATTGACGCATGTTAATCAGAAGCACTCCTGCATTGAAGTAGCTATACTTTTCTAGTCCTATTTTGGTTTTGTACTCAGGTTGATCAATTTCAATGAAAAAATCTTTACATGCAGCAAGAGCATGCTTACTGATGTCAGTATTCCATAATTCTTTTAAAGAGCCATTCGTTAAGGTGTCTACATCAATATAAAGGAGCTTTTCTATGTTGGGAATGTATTCCGCTATATTTAGTCTGGCATAAGTAGCTAATGAGATATAGCTTATTGTCATTGGAAAGGTAGAGAAGTCCTCTTTATTAATTGATATGAAATTAACTTCTTGGTTGTGCGTATAAACGATATCTTTAATTAGGCTTTTATTCGTTTCGCTTATGCCAAAATCTAAAATATAAAAGCATATTTTGGAGTCTGAGTTGTTTCTTAAAATACTTAATATACTAACGGATAAATATGGTGCGTAATGATCATCAGTGGAGAATGCGATATTCATAGTTAGTCCTTAATATCTTTGACATGAAATCTTATGGTGACTTAGGAAAGTCACAATTCTATATAAAAATATTCAACATTCAACCCATCCGCCCCTAAATAGACAATAATCCCCCAAAATGCTATATTCCGAGCCCATTTTAGTTCACTGAATTTCCAGTCATGCCATTTGCCCGAATCGTACTTCCGGTGCCGTTACATCGCTATTTTGACTATACTCTCCCTGCGTCAATGAAAGTTGTCGTTGGGGCGCGGGTGCTTGTGCCCTTTGGGACGCAGAAGCGGATTGGTGTTGTAGTTGACGTGGTGGAGCAGACGGACGTGCCTGAAGAACAATTGAAACCGGTGCTAGCCTGTCTGGATGATACTTCACTGTTTTCTCCGGAAAGTTGGCAGTTCTTAAGTTGGGCAGCAAATTATTATCACGCCCCGTTGGGAGAAGTGTTATCGCAGGCATTGCCGATCAAGCTGCGCCAAGGGGAAAGTGCGGTGGAAAAACAAAAAGTTTTTTGGACACCGACCGCACTTGGCGAACAAGCGTTGGCGCAAGGTTTGCTAAAACGCTCGAAAAAACAGCTTGAAGCATTGCAGGCGGCAAATGATGGGATGGAAAAAGGCAACAACCCATTTGGTAGCGGCATTTGGTCGGCATTGAAAGCTAAAGAATACATTACCGAAATCACTCAAGAACCGGAAATTCAAACCTGGCAACAGCAATTAGTTGATAAACCTATCGTCAATAAAGCTGATCGATTAACACTCAATAAACAACAAGCGTTGGTGTTTAGCCAATTGAAATTTACCCAAGGGTTTATCGCTTGGTTGTTGGACGGCGTGACAGGTTCCGGTAAAACAGAAATCTATCTGCAATTTATTGAAGAGATTTTAAATCAAGGCAAACAAGTGTTAGTCTTGGTGCCGGAAATCGGGCTAACGCCACAAACGGTAAGTCGTTTCCAAGCCCGTTTTAACGTGGTGATTGATGTGTTGCATTCCAATTTAAATGACACGCAACGATTACACGTGTGGCAACGTGCGCGTAGCGGGCAAAGTGCGGTCATTATTGGTACGCGATCTGCGCTGTTTACACAATTTGCTGATTTAGGCGCGATTATTATCGATGAAGAACATGATGCCTCTTTTAAGCAACAAGATGGTTGGCGTTATCATGCTCGGGATTTGGCGGTGGTGTATGCAAAACAACTGAATATTCCCGTTTTAATGGGATCGGCAACGCCTTGTTTGGAAAGTTTGAATAACGTGCAGCAGGGGAAATATCAGCGTTTATGTCTATCAGAAAAAGCCAATCAGTCCACCGCACTTCAGCAACATATTATTGATTTAAAACATCAGTCAATGCGCAACGGTTTATCGGAAATCCTGATAAAACGCATGCAGGCGCATTTAGAAAAAGGCAATCAGGTGTTGTTGTTTCTGAATCGACGCGGTTTTGCACCGGTGTTGCTGTGCCATGAATGCGGCTGGATGGCGGAATGTCACCATTGTGATAAACCTTATACCTATCACCAACAACACAATGTGTTGCGTTGTCATCATTGCAGTGCACAAAAACCGATTCCGCGCCAATGCGGAAATTGTGGTTCCACCCAATTAATCACTACGGGCTTAGGTACGGAACAGCTAGAAGATTCCTTAAAAGCAATTTTCCCAAATTACGGCACTGCTCGAATTGACCGTGACACGACGGCGCGCAAAGGCAAACTGGAAGGTTATTTAGCGGATATTCAACAGGGCAAAAGCCAAATTCTTATCGGGACGCAAATGTTGGCAAAAGGACATCATTTCCCGAATGTCTCTTTGGTCGCGTTAGTCAACGTGGATAGTGCGTTGTTTTCATTGGATTTTCGTGCGGAAGAACGGCTGGCTCAACTTTATATGCAGGTGGCGGGGCGAGCAGGGCGTGGTGCGCAACAAGGCGAAGTGCTTTTACAAACCCATTATCCGGAACATCCTTTGTTACAAAGTCTGTTACAACAAGGTTATAACCAATTTGCACACAATGCCCTCGCGTTGCGTAAAGCTATGGGGCTACCACCTTTCAGTTCGCAAGCCTTGTTTACAGCGCAAAGCCGCCATACTGAAGACGCAGAGCATTTGTTGGCGCAGTTTGCAGAGTATTTACAGCAAGTGAAACGAGATATTGCCCCAGAATTACAAATATTAGGTCCAATGCCCGCACCATTCAGTAAAAAAGCGGGGCAATATCGTTGGCAATTATTGTTGCAACATCCTTCTCGTGCAACTTTGCATCAGGTCTTGACGGCATTTGGACGTGACCAAGGCGATCAAGCAACAAAAGTGCGGTGGATTTTAGATGTGGATCCGTTGGATTTAAGCTAGTTTTGGCTTTTTTGTGGTCAATAAAGTAATTTTTCAGTAGAATTAGCGGAATTTTTTATTGTCATATCGTTAATTATTATTTTAGTTAGATTAAACAGGTTTTATCGTGGCTCAACGTGATTACGCTGCCCGTAGCGGCGCAAAGAAAAAGAAGAAACAGCGCAAAAGTAATAAGTCGGTGTTGTTCATACTTGCCATCATGATTGTGGCGGCATTTGCGTTCGGATTGTATTTATTGAAGGAAAAAGCACCGGAAAATGTAGTACAACCGCAAGAAACTGTCGAAAAAACACAGCCGAAAAGTGTTTTACCGAATCGCCCGGAGGAAGTGTGGAGTTATATCAAAGCATTGGAAACTCGTACAGTGCCGATTGACGATAATCCTAAATCCTTGGATAAAAATATGCGTTTAACCGAAGAACAACGCAAAATTTTGGCTGCAATGGAAGAAGAGCAAAAACAAGCTGAATTGGCTAAAACGAAAGCGGTAGAAGCGCAACAAACTGCACAAGCCGCTACGCAACAACCGGTTCAAGCGGCTACTACACAGGCAACGCAACAGCCTCAAGCACAATCGAAGCCGCAACCTCAGGTTGTAGAAGCGAAGAAAGCGACTGCACCAAAAGAAGAGAAAAAAGCCGAGCAAACAGTGAAGGCTGAACCTCAGAAAAAAACGGAGGCCGCTCAACAAACAGCGACAAGCAGTAGTTCGGAGCGTAAATACGGCTTACAGTGTGGTGCTTTTAAAAATAAAGCACAGGCAGAAGGTTTGCAGGCGCGTTTAAGCTTACTCGGATTGCCGGCAAGAGTGAAAGAAAGTGCGGATTGGAACCGTGTTGTGGTTGGTCCGGCAGGGGATCGCAACGCCGCAGTGAAGATGCAGGAAAAAGCCAAGAGCGTAATTAACTGTGTTGTGATTGCGATGTAATGAATGAAACAACAAGAAAGTGCGGTGAAAAATCACCGCACTTTTTTATTTTTAACTTGCCAAAAAACAAAAAATCAATAAAATGAACGAACGTTCATTCAGTAATGATGTATTGACTGTATGCAACCTACCCTATGTGCGATGTGAGAACAGTTTTCACTGCACTTCCTAACGATTAACTCAATGTTTACGAATGACTATGAATCAATCTGAAATGGATATAATTGAGCGGATTTTTTCTGCAACGGACAATTTGATGGCAGAGGAAGGTTTGCCGAATTTGTCGATGCATAAAATCGCAAAGGCTGCAAAAATTTCGCCGGGAACCATTTATATTTATTTTAAAAATAAAGAAGAATTGTTGGTCCAATTCGCTCGTCATATTTTCCTCTCGTTTCAACGTGCGATGGAAAAAGATCACGATGAAACACAATCTTTTGCCGAGCAATATCGGAAAATGTGGTGGAATATTTGGACGTTTTTGCAAAGCGATCCGACGATCATGAGCAATATGCACCAATATGAATCTTTACCGGGATTTACTGATATTTGTCGGGAATGGGAGCAAGATAGCCTGTGGCATAAGTTTTGTAATAAAGCAAAAGAGGCCGGTGACGTGGCAGATTTGCCAACCCATATTTTATTTGCCATCTCGTTGGAAAGCGCGATTAATATCGCCTTCAAATGCCAACATTTTATCAAAGAAGTTTCAACAGAAATGCTGGAGTCTGTGATTGAACGGACTTGGCGGGCTGTTAAAAATCAATAATCACTCAAGAGATATTTACGGAGTTTGTATGACCGAAACCATCAAACCAAAGCGTTCGCATACCTTTTTGCTAAAAATGACTTTGGGTATTTTTGTCCTTATTTTCATCGCAATGATTGTGATGAATTATATGAAATCAAAAGGCATTGCCGAGTATCTTGCTAATCAAGGTGAAAGGGCTGTTCCGGTGACGGCAATGACCATTTCTGCGCAGCAATGGACGCCGGTAATTGAGACCACCGGTTTGGTTCGTCCGAATCAAGGGGCGATGCTCAGTGCACAAAGTGCGGGTACGATTTCAAAAGTGTTAGTCACTAACGGACAAAGCGTGAAAAAAGGCGATTTGTTGGTGGAATTAGACAGTTCGGTGGAACGTGCTAGCTTGCAAGCGGCGGAAGCGCAAGTGATTTCTTTGCGTCAAACTTACCAACGCTACGCGAATTTGGCGAAGAGCGGTGGTGTTTCCCGTCAAGAATTGGATAACGCAAAAGCCGCCTACGATGCGCAAGTGGCTAACGTGGAATCTTTAAAAGCAACCATCGAGCGTCGCCAAATCGTTGCTCCGTTTGATGGCAAAGCCGGTATCGTGAAAGTCAATGTAGGTCAGTATGTATCAAACGGCACAGAAATCGTGCGTGTGGAAGATCGCAGTTCCATGAAAGTGGATTTCTCCATTGCACAGAATTTATTGGATGAATTGCGTATCGGTCAAAAAGTCACCGCTACGGCAGATGCGCGTTTAGGAGAAACCTTTGCAGCACGCGTCACGGCAATTGAGCCGGCAATTAATTCATCTACCGGTTTGGTTGATGTACAAGCGACCTTTGAGCCGGAAGATGGCGAAAAATTGTTATCCGGCATGTTCACCCGTTTAAACGTGGCATTGGCAACAGAATACGAGCAAATCGTGGTGCCGCAAGTGGCGGTGAGTTATAACATGTATGGCGAATCGCTTTATATTTTGACCGCACTTTCTGATGAGGAAAAAGAGAAATTTGCTAACCAAGGCGATGTGAACAAAATGTATCGCGCCAAACAAATTACGGTATTTACGAAAGATCGTCAGGGTATCTATGCTCAGTTAAAAGGCGATGAAGTGAAAATCGGCGATAAAATCATTACCGGTGGTCAACAAAATTTAAGTAACGGTGCGTTAGTGCTTGTAGCAGATAAAGAAGGCGTAGGCACCACACAACCGGCATCGAAAACCAATCTTTAATTAGGAAATACGAATGAAATTTACCGATATATTTATTCGTCGCCCGGTGCTTGCGGTTTCGATTAGTCTGTTAATCATTATTTTGGGATTACAGGCAATTTCGAAACTGGCGGTGCGTGAATATCCTAAAATGACAACCACAGTGATCACCGTGACAACCGCCTATCCCGGCGCAGATGCGAACTTGATTCAGGCGTTTGTGACCTCGAAAATTGAAGAAGCGGTCGCGCAGGCGGATAACGTGGACTATATGTCTTCTTCCAGTAGACCGAGCAGTTCTTCGATCACGGTGAAAATGAAATTAAACACCGACCCGAATGCGGCGCTTGCCGATGTGTTGGCGAAGGTGAATTCCGTGCGTTCAGAATTGCCAAGCGGGATTGAAGATCCAACGGTGACTTCTTCTACCGGTGGTTCGGGCATTATGTATATTAGTTTCCGTTCCAATAAGTTAGATGCAAGCCAGGTGACGGACTATATTCAACGTGTGGTAAAACCGCAGTTCTTTACCGTCGAAGGGGTGGCAAGCGTCGATATTTTCGGTGCGTCCGAATATGCCCTGCGCATTTGGTTGGATCCGCAAAAAATGGCTGCCCAGAATCTTTCTGCGACGCAAGTGATGTCTGCCTTATCGGCAAACAACGTGCAAACGGCTGCGGGTAACGACAACGGTTTTTATGTGGTGTACAAAAACAAAGTGGATACCACCACCAAATCCGTTGATGAGTTAAGCAAGCTGATTGTGTATTCCAACGGCGATAAACTCGTCCGCTTACGGGATATTGCAGATATTGAATTGAATAAATCCAGCGATAACGCCCGTGCGGTGGCAAACGGTTCTGATTCCGTGGTGTTGGCGGTGAACCCGACGTCTTCGGCGAACCCGTTAACGGTGGCAGAAAAAATCCTGCCGCTGTATGAGAGCATTAAAAATAATTTGCCGGATGCGATTCAAACAGACATTTTATATGACCGCACTGTTGCTATTAACAACTCCATTGAAGAAGTGGTTAAAACCATCATTGAAGCGACTCTCATCGTGTTGGTGGTGATTACCATGTTTATCGGTTCCTTCCGTGCGATTTTGATTCCGGTCATTACCATTCCGATTTCCCTTATTGGGGTGATCATGATGCTGCAAACGTTGGATTTCTCCATCAATCTGATGACATTGCTAGCCTTGATTTTAGCAATCGGTTTGGTGGTGGATGATGCCATTGTGGTGTTGGAAAACGTTGACCGCCATATTAAGCTCGGTGAAACGCCATTCCGTGCAGCGATTATCGGTACACGTGAAATTGCAGTGCCGGTCATTTCCATGACGATTGCGTTGATTGCGGTATATTCGCCAATGGCGTTAATGGGCGGCATTACCGGAACATTGTTTAAAGAGTTCGCCTTAACCCTTGCCGGTGCGGTGTTTATTTCCGGTATCGTGGCATTAACGCTTTCTCCGATGATGACCAGTAAATTACTTAAAGATCATTCGGCACCAAGCAAATTGGAAGAGCGTGTTAACCGCACTTTAACCAAAGTGAACAACGCTTACGCTTATGTCTTGGATTTAGTGATGGCAAATCGTAAATGCATGGTGTTTTTCGCTGCGATTATTTTTGCGACCTTGCCGATTATGTTCAAATCCCTTTCCAGTGAATTGACGCCGACGGAGGATAAAGGCGCATTCTTGGCGATTGGTTCTGCACCGTCTAACGTGAACGTCGATTATGTACAAGCGGCGATGGCGCCGTATCAAAAAATGTTAACGGATACAGACGAAGTGCAATTTGCCATGAGTATTTCCGGTGTGCCAAGCACCAACCAATCTTTGAACGTAGTGACCTTAAAAGACTGGAAAGATCGTTCCAGAAGTCAAGCGCAGGTTTTGGCAGAATTGAACACTAAAGCTAAGGCAATTCCGGAAGTGTCTGTCAGTGGTTTTGCTTTCCCTGAAATTGAAACCGGGGAACAAGGACCACCAATCGGTTTTGTGATCAGTACTTCTCAAGGCTATGCAGATTTGGCGAATGTTGCGGGCAAATTCTTGGAAGCGATGCAGAAATCCGGCAAGTTCGTTTACTCAAGCTTAGACTTGAAATTCGACACGGCACAAATGCACATCAAAATTGATCGTGAAAAAGCCGGTACTTACGGTATTACGATGAAACAAATCAGTGCAACGTTAGGCAGCTTCTTATCTGCCGCAACGGTTGAACGTGTGGATATTGACGGTCGTGCGTATAAAATTATTTCACAGGTGAAACGCGAAAACCGTTTATCCCCGCAAAGCTGGAATAATTATTATGTATCGGCTGCGAATGGCGAATCAGTTCCGTTAAGCAGTTTGATCAGCGTGTCATTAGAACCGCAACCAAGCTCTTTGCCGCGTTTCAGTCAGCTGAACTCAGCGGTGATCAGCGCGGTGCCGATGCCGGGTTCTTCCATTGGAGATGCGATTCAATGGCTTGAAGACAGTTCAAAAGAATTGTTACCACAAGGCTACAACTACGACTTCAAAGGTGAAGCCCGTCAGTTAGTACAAGAAGGTAATGCGTTAGCGGTCACATTCGTGTTGGCGGTCATTATTATTTTCTTGGTGTTGGCGATTCAGTTTGAGTCCATTCGTGACCCAATGGTGATCATGATTTCCGTACCGTTGGCGATCAGTGGGGCATTGCTTGCCTTGAACTTCTTTGGCTTCATTGGCACGGCAGGGGCAACGCTGAATATTTACTCTCAAGTCGGCTTAATTACGCTGGTCGGTTTGATCACCAAGCACGGTATTTTGATGTGCGAAGTGGCAAAAGAAGAGCAGTTGAACCACGGACGTTCCCGAATTGATGCGATTACGCATGCGGCAAAAGTGCGTTTACGTCCAATTCTGATGACCACTGCGGCGATGATTGCCGGCTTGGTTCCATTGCTTTATGCGACCGGTGCCGGCGCAGTCTCCCGTTTCAGTATGGGGATTGTGATTGTTTCAGGCTTAGCGGTTGGTACGTTGTTTACCCTGTTCGTATTGCCGGTGATTTATTCTTACGTGGCAAGTGAACATAAACCGCTTCCGGAATTTGATGAAAATATCAAACCGATTGAGGGTGAGATTAATCACTAATTCATATCATCTGTAAAACAAACCGCGCTGTTGAGCAATCAAAGTGCGGTTTCTTTTTGCGTTAAATCTTGCATGCGTTATATTTTAAAGAATATAGCAATGCGGTAAAATCTATCGCCAAAATCCACCGCACTTTAGGAAAATACAATGACTTTCTACGATATTGATTTTAACGCCCTCTACAAACAGCATCTTATTGCTTGCAACCATTACAATTTACCACCGGAGAAATGGGACAAGAAAGCCGTCAAAATGGCGGAAAATTTGGTGGGGAAAGCCAGCCGTTATAACCAACAATTACTGGAAACCATGCAGGTGCAACCTGACGAAAGCGTTCTCGATATCGGTTGTGGCCCGGGCACCTTTGCCATTCCTTTGGTACAGCAAGGCAGTCAGGTGTACGCCTTAGATTACAGCCCAGGAATGTTGGATGTGTTGGCGGAATATAAACAAAAATTGCAGCTGGAAAATTTAAATCTGATTCGTCGTTCTTGGTCGGAGAATTGGGATGATGTGCCACAAGTGGATGTGATTTTGGCATCGCGTTCTACCTTGGTGGATGATTTAGATGACATGATCGAGAAACTTTGCGCTAAAGCGAAAAAACGGGTGTATCTCACTTCCGTGACGCAGCGCCACTTCTTAGATGAAGGCGTATTTTCCGCCATTGGGCGTGATGATATTGGTTTCCCGACCTATATTTACCTGCTCAATCGACTTTACCAAAAAGGCATTCAAGCCAACCTCAGTTTCATTGAAACGGAATCCGGCCGCTTTATGGGCGAAACCTATGAAGATTTGTTGAATTCGGTGGAATTTTCACTTGGCCCGTTGAACGACAAAGAGAAGCAAGGTTTATCCGCATTTTATCGTCAAAAACAACAGAACAACGAAGCCATCGAACACGGACAACGCAAATGGGCGTTAATTTGGTGGAATGTGGCGTAAAAGTGCGGTGCAATTTTGAGGTGTTTTTTATACTTTAAAAGGTTATTCGGCGAAGGGGATTTTTTTGCCTTCGCCTTGACGAATCAGGCTTTCAGGCGTAACATTGCGCGCGATTTAGTAACATGAGGACACACACTTTGGACAGTCACAGTCGATACCGAACGGAGTTTTCACTGTAACTATCGCCTTTCTCACTTATCGGCGATAGTTTCGTTGGTAAGTTTCTTTTACCTTCTCTTTTTCGGCATCTTTTCGTCAAACGAAATTTGCAACATATTCTTTCATTACAGCTTTCTTTATTTGTCGTTAAAAAACGCGTCTAAAAACGACCGCACTTTTGATCCTGATTGCCTGTAATATACCTTTCGTTTGTCACCGTTCACTGCCATGTGCATAGTCCGATACGGGAGTATGACAAAATGATAAATGCTTTTGCCCTTGAGGACGCTCGCTTGGTTCGTATTGATGAATCTGCCGAGCCGTTAAATACTGCGATTTGGCTTGATTTAATTGAACCAACCATTGAAGAACGTGAGACCTTGCAAGAAAATCTAGGTCAGAGTTTAGCTTCTTTCCTTGAGTTGGAAGACATCGAAGCATCCGCGCGTTTTTTTGAAGACGAAGACGGTTTGCACTTGCACTCCTTCTTTTATTGTGAAGATGAAAATGACTATGCAGATTTAGCCAGCGTGGCGTTCACTATTCGTGACGGGCGCTTGTTTACTTTGCGTGACCGCGAATTACCGGCGTTCCGTTTATATCGTATGCGTTCTCGTAATCAGCGTTTAATTGAATGTAACTCCTATGAATTATTGTTGGATTTATTTGAGACAAAAATCGAGCAACTGGCTGATGTGATTGAAAACGTGTATGCGGATTTGGAAAAATTAAGCCGCGTGGTGTTAAACGGAACCCAAGGGGAAGCTTTTGATGAGGCTTTGGCAACTTTAACAGAACAAGAAGATACCAGTTCCAAAGTGCGTTTGTGTTTGATGGATACGCAACGTGCGCTCAGTTTCTTGGTGCGTAAAACCCGTTTGCCGGCTAATCAGTTAGAACAGGCACGTGAAATTTTACGAGACATTGAGTCTTTGCAACCGCATAATGAATCCTTGTTCCAAAAAGTGAACTTCTTGCTTCAAGCTGCGATGGGTTTCATTAATATTGAGCAGAACCGTATTATTAAAATCTTCTCCGTTGTGTCGGTGATTTTCCTCCCGCCAACGTTGGTAGCGTCTAACTACGGCATGAACTTCAACGATATGCCGGAACTTGGGTTTAAATTTGGCTATCCGATGGCGTTGGGATTAATGGCGTTGGCAGCGTTTGCACCCTATTGGTATTTCAAACGCAAAGGCTGGTTATAATTTTAAGGAAACAGCATGAATTCAATTCAATTTTTGATTGCGACTGTGATCAGCGTTTATAGCTTTATTTTAATCTTACGTGTTTGGTTCCAGCTGGCGCGCGTGGATTTTTATAATCCTTTATCACAAGCTTTAGTGAAAGCGACACAACCTGTTGTCGCGCCTCTCAGTCAGTTCGCGCCAACAGTGAAAGGTGTGAATATTGCCGCGCTATTGGCATGTTTGATCTTGGGATGGATAAAATTTCCTTTATTAAACTTTTTTGGCACTATCGCAGGCGCTTCCTTATTTGAATATGCCGTGATTGGTGTATTAAGTGTGGTGCACAGCATTGGTGAGGCTATTTTCTATGTGTTGTTAGTGGGGGCCATTTTAAGCTGGTTTAATCGTGCTGCAGGGCAAACACAATATTTGTTGTACCAATTAAGTGAACCAGTGCTTCGTCCCATCCGTAAAATTCTACCTAATACCGGTATGATTGATTTTTCACCAATGGTGGTAGTTTTTATCTTGTATTTACTCAATCGTATACTCTACGACATCTTCGGTGGCCTTTGGGCTGTGGCCGCGTTTTAAGCTAACGACATTTTAGGAATCTCAGTATGGCGGCAGTAGAACGAAGCGGTGATGATTTGCGCCTTAGAATCTTTTTACAACCCAAAGCCGCCAAAGATCAGATTGTCGGTTTGCATGATGATGAATTAAAAATCAGCATTACCGCACCACCTGTAGATGGGCAAGCCAACGCCCATTTACTCAAATTCCTCAGTAAACTTTTCAAAGTGCCCAAAAGTGGCATTGTGCTGGAAAAAGGGGAGCTTAATCGACATAAACAGGTACTTATCCCTTGCCCTAAAACGATTCCGCCACAAATTGAAGCTTATTTAACAGTGTAAAAGTGCGGTCAAAAATCCATATGTTTTTTACTGGACAAATATCAAAATAAGCGGAGAATGAGCAAGCAAATTGCAACTTATTCTTATTTCTCATTATGTTATTGTAAAGGAGACATTTATGAGCATCACTAAACAACAAGTATTAGATGCCTTCCATTTTCGCTGCGCAACGCGTTATTACGATCCTGCTCGTAAAATCAGCCAAGAAGATTTTGACTATATTTTGGAGCTTGGGCGTTTGTCGCCGAGTTCTGTCGGTTCTGAACCGTGGCAATTTTTAGTGATTCAGAACCCTGAGTTACGCCAAGCGTTAAAACCGGTGAGCTGGGGGATGGCAACACAGTTAGATGATGCCAGCCATGTGGTCGTCATTTTGGCAAATAAAAAAGCCCGTTACGATTCGGACGATTTTCGCCAGAATTTGTTGCGTCGCGGCTTAAATGAAGAACAACTACAACAAGCTGTGGCGAAATACGAAACATTCCAAAAAGACGACATAAACGTGTTGGAAAACGACCGCACTTTATTCGATTGGGCGAGCAAACAAACCTATATCGCTTTGGCTAATATGATGACGGGGGCTGCCTTAATCGGTATCGACAGTTGTCCGATCGAAGGGTTTAATTATGCGGAAGTCAACCGTATTTTGGCGCAAACTGGTGCGTATGATGCGGAAAAATATGCGGTGTCTGTGGCGGTGACTTTCGGCTATCGTGCTAAAGACATTCGTCCAAAATCCCGCAAGCCACTCAATGAGATTGTTCATTGGATTGAATAATTTTTCTCAAATCCGTTCTTTGCTTTCATAGCCTAAAAGAGCGGATTTTTTATGTTTTGGAGACTGACATGTCACGATATTTATTTACGAAAGGCAGACCGCGTTCGTTGCTCTTTCCGATTTTTTTCTTTTCTTTGATTAATCTCATCGTATTTACGCTGTCTCGCCTCGGCTTGTCTTTATGGCAACAAGAACGGGTCAGTGCCGTTAATGGTTGGGGCGAGTTGTTTTTGCAAGGGCTACGCATGGATGTGGTGTCTTTGTGTTATTTATTCGGCGTGCCGGCCTTATTGACCGTGTTGCTATATCATCAAAACGCGTTAGGGCGCATTTGGCAGCGTATTTTGCGTTTCTGGTTGACGGCCGGCAGTGTGTTTATCGTGTTTATGGAACTGGCGACACCAGCGTTTATTGAAACCTATGATTATCGTCCGAATCGTTTGTTCATCGAATATTTAATTTACCCGAAAGAAGTGTTCTCCATGTTGATGGAAGGGCATCTAAGTGCGGTTATTTTTAGCCTCGTTTTTACCCTTATCGCTGCTGCGGTGTATTGGAAACTGGCCGGTTGGGCGGTACGCAATATCACGCCAATGCGTTGGACATGGCGGCCTGTGGTGGCGTTGTTGGTGATTGCCTTGAGTTTTCTTGGTGCGCGTTCCAGTTTTCAACACCGCGGGATCAACCCGGCGATGGTGGCGTTTTCTTCTGATGCCATGGTGAACTCTTTGGTGCTGAATTCAGGTTATTCCGTCATTTATGCGGCGCAACAATTTAAAGACGAAGGTACCTCTTCCGAAGCCTACGGCAAAATGGAGGTGGAAGAAATGCTCTCCATTGTGAAAAACAGCGGTAGTCGCCCGGCAGAGGCTTATATTTCCAAGGACATTCCAACCTTGACTCGCAACCAAGCCACTTACCAAGGCAAACCGAAAAATATCGTGATTGTGTTGGAAGAAAGTTTCGGTGCGCAATTTGTCGGCACGCTAGGTGGTTTGCCATTGTCGCCCGAATTTGACAAGCTGGCACAGCAAGGCTGGTTGTTTGATAATTTATATGCCACCGGCACCCGTTCTGTGCGTGGTATTGAAGCGGTTACCGCCGGTTTCACACCAACGCCGGCACGTGCTGTGGTGAAACTCAACAACAGCCAACGCGGTTTCTTCACCTTGGCACAGTTATTAAGCCAACGGGGTTACGATACGTCCTTTATTTACGGTGGGGAAAAGCATTTTGATAACATGGCGGGCTTTTTCTACGGAAACGGCTTTAAGCGTATTATCGACCAAATGGATTATCAAAACCCAAGCTTCACCGGGACTTGGGGCGTGAGTGACGAAGACTTGTTCACCAAAGCCAATGAGACCTTTACCCAATTACACAACGAAGGTAAACCGTTCTTTAGCCTCGTGTTCAGCTCCAGCAACCACGATCCGTTTGAATTCCCGGACGGCAAAATCGATCTGTACGAACAACCGAAAGCCACGCGCAACAACGCGGCAAAATATGCGGATTATGCGATTGGGCATTTCTTCAAACTTGCGAAAGCCTCCAATTATTGGCAAGACACTATTTTCTTAGTGATTGCTGACCACGACTCTCGTGTGGCCGGTGCCAGCCTCATGCCAATTAAGCATTTCCACATTCCGGCATTGATTTTGGGCGAAGGCATCGAGCCGCGTCGTGATAACCGTTTGGTCAGCCAATTTGATATGCCGACGACCTTGCTTTCTTTGGCTGGCATTAGTGGCGACTACCCAATGATCGGCTATGACCTGACTCAACCGAACGATCCAAACCGCGCCATTATGCAGTACGACCAAGTGCAGGCACTGATGCGGGGCAATGATGTGGTGATTCAATTCCCGAAAGTCGGTGCCAAAACCTACCGTTACGACAAAGCCACCGAAACCTTAACGGAAGCAGAGGTGCCGCAAAGCATGGTGAAAGAAGCTTTGGCTCACGCATTGTTAGGCAGCTATTTGTATAAACACCGCTTATACACAACGCCGGAAATCAAACAGGCAGAAAGCAAACGTTAATTTGAAGATGAAAAGTGCGGTGGAAATTCACGATGGATTTTGACCGCACTTTTTTGTTTTTTCTACCCTCATAGGCACTGATTTTCCTACCTCCTCTTTTTTCATAAAAATCTTTGTAAGAAATCAGCAGGTGATATCGTCTAATCAACAAGTAAGAACAGATTTATTTTCTTACGGTTTTTCTTAATGAAAAAAATTCAACACATTTTAATAGGATTAAAGGAGTTTCTTATGAAAAAAATGACATCATTCGTAACATTAGCCGGTGTGCTTGGTATAGCAATGGCTTTTCAAGTTTCTGCTGAAATGAAAAGCATGCAACCAATGGAACAGCAAATGGAGCATAAAATGGAAAGCATGAAAGATGCCAAGCCGATGATGGATAATAAAATGGATAAGATGAAAGAGGGAAAATCAATGAAGCATGACATGAAGAAAAAGATGAAATCAGATAAAAAAATGATGGAAAATAACATGGAACAGGGTATGAAAGAAGCTGAAACAATGAAGCCAAAAATGTAACTTTTAAATGATAAGGCTTGTGATAAACAAGCCTTTTTTACAAAGCATATCATTCATATCTATGAATTCTGCGGTATGGCTTTCTTTGTGAAAGAGGTAGGATTATGATGAATGCCTGCAAGTACAGATAAAACGGATTTTCTTATGTCTTCAACGATGCCGTTGGCTTTTCAATCGATTTCATCTCAGCAAATACAAGATATTCGGGAGCAAATGTTAAAATTTGCACTGCTGCAGTTACGCGACAAGGATTTGGCGGAAGATGTGGTACAAGAAGCCCTGACAAAGGCGTATCAGCATGCAGCGTCATTTAAAGGTGTGGCCGCGTTAAAAACGTGGTTTTTCGCTATTTTGAAAAATCAGATTATTGATTTGTTGAAGTATCGGCAGCGTGTGGTGACGGTTTCAGAAGTGAGCGATGAAGATGACCCGAATGCGTTTTTTGACCAAGAAGGGCATTGGGATCGTAGTCGATTCCTACCTTCAACTTGGGAAGAACCTCAAGAACAGGCATATAAAAACGAGTTCTGGATTATTTTTGAAGCGTGCTTGGATCATCTGCCGGCACAGCAAGCGCGTGTTTTTATGATGCGAGAATATTTTGATATGCAAAGTGAACAAATTTGCCAAGAATGTGATGTATCCACCTCTAATTTGCACGTGTTGCTATACCGCGCCCGCTTACAATTACAAGCATGCTTGTCCCGCCATTGGTTTGATCATAAGGATAACGCCGGAGAGAAATGATGAAATGTAATCAAGTCACCAAATTCATTTCAATGCACCAAGAAAAACCCCTGTCCTTATTAACACAAGGTCGGGTGTATCTGCATTTGGCTATTTGTCCGTACTGTCGCGCATTTGCTAAAAATTGTAAAAAAATGCATAAGTTAATGCGTGATTTCTCTGAACAATAAGCATCGATTGTTTCTTATTCTGAGGATTTTGATGTCTTTTGAGGGATAAATTAAGTGCGGCGGTATAACCCGTTTTCACTGTAAATCAGTTCTTGAAGTTCTAATTCTAAAAGCTGAATAAGAAGTTGCTCCACCGACAAATTGAGTGTGCTAGAGAGGGAATCAATGCTGATTGGCGTATACCCAATCGCTTGATAAAGTTCAGGATAAGTAGGCGATACCTTTTCCTCTTGTTGCGGAGAAATGGTCGTTGGGGAAGAAAAGTGCGGTCTATTTTTCAGGTGTTCTTTCCATGCCATTTGTGGTGCAAGGTTTTCTAAAATATCTTCTACATTTTCTACTAGCATCGCGCCTTGTTTAATAAGTTTATGGCAGCCTTGGCTAAATTGACTTTGGATATTGCCGGGTAGAGCAAAAATTTCTCGGTTTTGTTCCAATGCGTAACGGGCTGTGATTAAAGATCCGCTACGTTCCGTGGCTTCGATAATTAATGTCGCGAGAGATAATCCGCTGATAATGCGATTACGGCGGGGAAAGTTTTCTGCGATAGGCGGTTGCAACGGGAAAAACTCAGAAACTAACGCGCCACCTTGTTCAATGATATGTTGTGCCAATTTACGGTGTTTCGCCGGATAAACCTCTTCCAATCCACTCCCTAATACCGCGATAGTCGGCTGTCCCAAATCTACAGCTGCTTGATGGCAAAATCCGTCAATGCCCAAGGCGAGCCCACTGGTAATGATGAAACCATTGGTTGTTAGTTCTGAGGCAAAATACTTTGCCCAGTATTCCCCATAACTAGAACATTGGCGACTGCCAACGATAGCAATCTGTGGGTGAGATAAGGTGGATGTTTCACCTTTGACGAATAACACTGGTGGTGCGCTGTCAATTTGTTTTAATTGCTTAGGATAATCCGGATGATAATAATCAAGAATATGATTTCCTTCTTTTTCTCCCCATAAAAGTGCCGGTTCAATATAGCGTTTTTCAGGATTGAACCACGCTTGGATTTGTTGGGCATTCCAACCTATATGTTTGAATGCGGTAACATCGTAATCTTGTAAATCAAATAAATTTACTTGATCAAGTATTTTTTGAATTGAGGTTGGGCCTAGTTTAGGAATTTGTAATAGGCGAAGGAAAAGGGGTAAATGGGTGTTCATGTTCTTCTTTGCTCTTTTTAAAGCAAAATTATACGGGGAGCAGAAATGAGGAGGATAAAAGAGGTGTTATTTTGCGATCAGGATCGTAATTTAGAAAGAAAGAGGATAAAAATTGGGAGAGGTGGGGGAGAAATATTATTTTTTATTACCGCACTTTTTAGTGTCAAATAAAAAACCCGGCAGAATAGCCGGGTTTTTCTTTTCGTTTTGAATTATTCAGCAACGATAATTACGTTTAAGTGAGAGAAAACTTCGCCATGGAATTGGAAAGTTACTTCATGTTCACCAAGAGTACGGATTAAACCGTTTGGTAAACGAACTTCACTTTTCGCCACTTCAACGCCTTTTGCAGTGATTGCATCAGCGATGTCACGGGTACCGATAGAACCGAATAAACGACCTTCGTCACCTGCTTTAGACGCGATGGTTACAGAACCTAATGCTTCTAAGCGTGCTGCGCGGTCAACAGCAGCGGCTAATGCTTGAGCTGCTTTTTCTTCTAATTCTGCACGACGTGCTTCAAAGTGTTCAATGTTAGCTGCGGTTGCCATCACTGCTTTACCTTGTGGGATTAAGAAGTTACGTGCATAACCAGATTTAACATTTACTTGATCGCCCACTTTACCTAAGTGTGCAATTTTATCTAAAAGAATTACTTGCATTTGACCTTCCCCTTCTTAGTGATGATGCGTGTCAGAGTAAGGTAATAACGCTAAATAACGAGCGCGTTTGATTGCGCGTGCTAATTGGCGTTGGTACTTCGCACGAGTACCGGTAATGCGGCTTGGTACAATTTTGCCGCTTTCAGAAATGTAGTTCTTTAATGTAGCGATATCTTTGTAATCGATTTCAACAACATTTTCCGCTGTGAAACGGCAGAACTTACGACGACGGAAATAACGTGCCATTTGGCTGGTCTCCTAATCTATAAATTCGATTTGCTCGGCATGTAAGACTAATTGCGTTGACCCATTATTTAACTGATGGGTGGTTAAAAAACCTTGAATTAATACTTTATTGCCGACCGTAATGCCTTGAGTTTTTTCTACTAATTGATTGCCGCTCACCTGAACCGGAATTTTGCACCAAGCTTGTCTGCTTAAATTAGCTTCCACTTGGTTTGAACGATGTTCCAATAAAAATTGGCAATGTTCGATTCCGTTTGGGCTTTTGCGCCGTTTAAGATTACCGGTAACAATACCAATAATGGATAAACGGTTCTCAATGTTCAAATTACTCTTCAGCATCCTCAAAATCGTTGGATTCAACTTCAGTTAAAGCTTTACGATCATCTTTTGCTTTAACCATTGGGGACGCTTCGGTTACGGCGTGCTTAGTGTGAATAACAAGGCTGCGCAATACAGCATCGTTATAACGGAAAGTCGTTTCTAGCTCGTCGATTACTTGTTGAGGCGCTTCTACATTCATAAGCACATAGTGTGCTTTATGTAATTTGTTAATTGGGTATGCTAATTGACGGCGACCCCAATCTTCTAGGCGATGAATTTGACCGCCGGCTTCTTTTACA
>ERZ791785.164-NODE-164-length-72312-cov-11.514400_pt1 | contig 72312 bp, 58 predicted proteins | sample MGYA00509947_ERZ791785 | MGnify/ENA primary metagenome ERZ791785 (study PRJEB30046, sample SAMN00791982) | human gut metagenome | study: EMG produced TPA metagenomics assembly of the A metagenome-wide association study of gut microbiota in type 2... | reverse complement strand
CCATCAGCGTACAAATCTTACATATCAGCCACAGCCTGCCCGTCTCTACACCCCCATTTCAACAAATCACAATTTAAGCCTGCTGTTCTATAGCCTCTTTTAAGGTTCTCCATCCAAGAACAGCACATTTTACCCTTGCCGGCATATGAGCTATATCCTTAAGGGCAGAAGCCTCTTCAAGGCTTTCTATCTCCTCATCAGTTGCTTCTCCCTTAATCATCTTCATAAACAAGTCACCCATTGCAAGCGCTTCTTTTTTAGTCTTTCCTATAACCATTCCAAGCATAATATCTGCTGATGCCTGTGATATTGCACAGCCGTCACCTATAAATGCACCGTCTGCAATTTTATCTCCATCCATCTTAAGCTTAAGCCAGATATCATCACCGCAGCTCGGATTAACACCTTCAAGTGTGATATCAGCATCCTCAAGGTCATACTTAAATTCAGGACGTATGTTGTGTTCTGTTAATATTTCATTATAAAATCCTCTATTTACCATATCCCATTCGCTCCCTTATAGTTGACATGCTCTCAACAAATGCATCAACCTCTTTTTCGGTATTGTAGAACATAAAGCTCGCTCTTGTTGCTGAATTCACACCAAGATAATTAAGTAATGGCTGTGCACAATGGTGCCCTGCCCTTACACATATTCCATCTGCAATAAGCACTTCACTTACATCATGTGGATGAACATTATCTATTGTAAATGTAATAATTCCTGTATGCTCTTTCGCATCTTTTGAGCCCAATACATGAACATGAGGTATTGCATTTAAGCCATCTAAAGCTCTCTTTGTAAGCTCATATTCTCTTTTTTGCATATAATCAAAACCGATACTTTGTATATAATTTATTGCTGCCGCAAGTCCGGCTGCACCGGCTGCATTGACTGTACCCGCTTCAAATTTATGAGGAAGCTCTGCATACTTTGCCCCGTCTCTTGTAACAGACTCAATCATCTCACCGCCTGAAAGGAATGGAGGCATTTTATCAAGTAGTTCTTCCTTTCCATAAAGTACGCCAATTCCCATAGGTCCTAATAATTTATGACCGGAAAATGCAAAGAAATCAACATCAAGATCGCATACATCAACAGCCATATGAGGAGTACTCTGCGCACCATCTGCAACAATTATGGCACCATGTCTGTGTGCTATCTGTGCTATCTCTTTTATAGGATTTTCTCTTCCTAATACGTTAGACACCTGTGTAATTGCAACTATTTTAGTCTTATCAGTAATAAGTTCTTCAGCCTTTTCAAGGTCAACACTTCCATCAGGTTCACATTCTATGAACTTAAGTGCTGCATTCTTTGTTCTTGCTACCATCTGCCATGGAAGAAGATTACTGTGATGTTCCATTATAGACACTACTATCTCATCGCCTGGACAGACATTGCTAAGTCCATAGCTGTATGCCACAAGATTAATACCCTCTGTAGTATTTCTTGTAAATATAATCTCTTCTGTCTTTTTAGCATTGATAAATTCTTTTACTGTCTTTCTTGCATTTTCATATAAATCAGTAGCTTCAACACTTAAAGGATATGCCCCTCTTAAAGGATTGGCATTGTGATTATAATAAAAATTATTTTCAGCATCTATAACACACTGCGGTCTTTGCGATGTTGCAGCATTATCAATGTATATTGTATTATTCTTTGCAATAAGCGGAAAATCTGCTCTGTAATCGTATGCCAATTAAAGCACCTCCTCTAATTCCTTTTCAATATCATCTACAATCTTAGTATCATCAATTAATCTTGTAAGTCTTTCAATAGAAGCTCTTGCTAAAATATTTTCAGCTGCTTCTTTTTCAATACCTCTGCTTTCAAAATAAAAAAGTGTATCATCATCAAGCTCTCCTATAGTAGCTCCATGATTACCTACAACATTTTCTTCAGCACAAAGAATAAGCGGTATTGTCTTATTTACAATATCATCACCTAATAAGAGAACATTTTCCTGCTCATTACCGACAGAATCTGATGCTCCACGCTTAAAATCAATAGTACCCTTAAATACCTTTCTTGCAGCATCCTTTAATGTACCATTGACATTAATCTCACTCTCTGTTTTCTTTCCAAGGTGATTAGCAAATACATTCATATCAATAGTCTGGTTATCTCTTCCAACATAACCTATGTCCATCTTAAGACTGCTCTTATCTCCTGACAAATCAATCCTGAAATCAGAATATACATCACCTTTTCCTAAAATTACCTCAACAGCCTCTACTCTTGCATTTTCCTTACATTCACCCTTTACCTCATTATATAAAAGGGCATCCATGCCTGTATAATTAAGAAGCACCAGCTTTACTTTAGAATTATTGCCTGCATTTATATTAGTATGCACTGCAATGTGTTTATCCGCTCTGCTATTGATATATACTAAAACCTCTTTATTATCCTCTACTATTATGTCTATATATTTTTCTATATAATCATTATCACCTGCTATATCAACTATTACTGGCTCTATAGCATTAGATGTAATAATCGTCTTTTCTAATTCAACTGAGGCATTGCTGTCCCACTCAAAAGAAGCTTCATTAACATTAAGCCAGTACCATGTCTTAGCCGGCAGTCTGTTTACTACTATATTTTCCATTGTTAAACTCCATTCCTGCTTATCTGTCTTAAACCTACGTTCTATATATTTATAAATAATCTTAACCTATGCTTCCTTTCATCTCAAGACGGATAAGATTATTCATCTCAACTGCATATTCAAGCGGAAGCTCTTTAGATACATTGTCAGCAAATCCACTTACTATCAATGCTCTTGCATCTTCCTCACTCATACCTCTTGACATAAGATAAAATACGGCATCATCACTGATACTTCCTATCTTTGCCTCATGTCCTACTGCCGCATCCTTAGTTCTTATATCCATGGCAGGAATAGTATCTGATCTTGATATAGAATCAAGCATAAGTGACTGACAGGATACTGCTGATTTGGCATTAGATGCACCCTTATTAACTACAACACTGCTTCTGAATGTACTTATGCCACCACTTTTACTTATTGAACGTGTATTCATATATGAGCTTGTATCCGGTGCTGCGTGTACAACCTTGGCACCTGTATCAAGGTTCTGTCCTTCTCCGGCAAATGTTACACCTGTAAATTCCATCTTAGAACCTTTTCCCTTTAATATACTCATAGGATAAAGATAACTTACATGCGAACCAAATGAACCTGACACCCATTCGATTGTTCCACCCTCATCAACTATTGCACGCTTAGTATTTAAGTTATACATATTCTTAGACCAGTTCTCAATTGTAGAATATCTAAGTTTGGCATTTTTCTTAACAAATAATTCTACACAGCCGGCATGAAGATTGGCTACATTATATTTAGGTGCTGAACATCCTTCTATAAAATGAAGGCTTGCTCCCTCATCTACTATAATAAGTGTATGTTCAAACTGTCCTGCACCCTTTGCATTAAGTCTGAAATATGACTGTAATGGAATATCAACATGCACTCCCTTAGGAACATATACAAATGAACCACCTGACCATACTGCCCCATGAAGAGCTGCAAATTTATGGTCGTTAGGTGTTACTAACTTCATGAAATGTTCCTTTACCATATCGGCATATTCGCCTGTAAGCGCACTTTCCATATCTGTATATACAACGCCTAATTCTGCTACTTCATCCTTAACATTGTGATAAACAAGTTCTGAATCGTACTGTGCTCCGACTCCAGCGAGGGATTTTCGTTCAGCCTGCGGAATACCAAGTCTTTCAAATGTATTCTTAATATCATCAGGAACCTCTTCCCAGCTTCCTTTCATATTAGTATTAGGTCTTACATATGTTGCTATATGGTCAACATCAAGTCCGTCAATAGATGGTCCCCAGTCAGGCACCTTCATGTTATTATATATTTCTAAGGATTTCATTCTAAGGTCATGCATCCATTCAGGGTCATGCTTTTCTTTTGAAAGCTTTTCTACTATATCAGATGTAAGTCCCTCTTCAAGTCTGTATGCATCCTTTTCTTCATCTTTTATATCATAGACACTTCTGTCAATGTCCTCTACATGGCTCTTTTCTTTCATTGCTTTCTCCATTCTTACGAATTCCATTTAATATGCATTTTCACAATTCCAGATTCGCCTGCGAATCCTGCTGTGATATCTATATATTTATAAAATTTCAGATTAAATATTATTTTTCTTCTATATTCTCAAATCCGTTTTCATTAATTGTATCAACTAATGACGCATCGCCTTCTTTTACGACCTTACCATCTTCCATGACATGTGTAACATCCACATTAAGTGATTCAAGAATTCTTGTACTGTGTGTTATGATTAAAAGACTTCCCTTACATCTTTCCTTATAGATACTTATTCCCTTTGAAACTGTTCTTACAGCATCTACGTCAAGTCCTGAATCTGTCTCATCAAGGATTGCAAGCTTAGGCTCTAACATAAGCATCTGTAAAATCTCTGCTTTCTTCTTCTCGCCACCTGAGAAACCTACATTAAGGTCACGTTCTGCATAAGACTCATCCATTGATAAAAGCTTCATTGTCTCAGCTAACTTCTTCTTATAATCAAAAAGTCTTATTCTCTTACCAGTCTTTTGTTCAAGGGCACTTCTTATAAATGCACTTAATGTTACGCCCGGTACTTCAAGCGGATTCTGGAATGAAAGGAATATTCCCTTCTTTGCTCTTTCATTAACAGGTAATTCTGTAATATCTTCCCCGTCAAATATAATCTTTCCTGATGTAACTGTATAACCGGGATTACCTGTTATAGCATATCCTAATGTTGACTTTCCGGTTCCATTAGGTCCCATAAGTACATGAGTCTCATCTTCTCCTACTGTAAGGTTAATTCCATGAAGAATCTCCTTGTCTTCTACGTTCACATGTAAATCCTTTACTTCTAACAAGTTAGTTGCCATTACTTTCATTCTCCTTTAATAAATTATTTTTACAGGCACATTCATGTGACTGATTAATATGTGTATTTACCATTTCTTCAAGTGTATGACTGTCTATATATGAATTAATCCGGTCAGCCAGACCTTCCCAGAAAGGGAGAGTATTGCAAAGGTCTGTCTTTTCGCACTTTTTCTCTTCTGTACATACACACGCCACCGGTGCCAGATTCTTCTCAGTTGCTCTTAATATCTCTCCAACCTTGTAATCCTTAGGCTGCTTTATAAGTCTGTAGCCTCCGGATTTTCCTGTTGCACTTTCAACAAGGCTGCTCTTAGATAGTATAGCCATAATGCTTTCAAGATATTTTCTTGATATATCCTGCCTTTCAGTTATCTCCTTTAATGAGACAAATTCTCCATTATTATGCTGTGCAAGATCTATCATTACTCTTAGTGCATATCTTCCTTTTGTTGAAATAATCACTTTTGCCCAACTCCTCCTTCCTTTCATATTGGTTTACTAGGAATTATAACCATATATTCCTACTATGTCAATAGGAGTTCTAGATGTTTTTATTAATTCTATCATATAAATATAGCAGAGATTCCTGTTCTTCTATACTTAAAAAATAAGTATAGTTACAGATATCTCTGCTATTAGTCATTAGTTATAATTAGCCTCCGGCTTCCAGTCAAGCACTTCTTCTACATCTTTGTAAAAATCTATCATCTTACATATCCCTTGTGAAAATTCATCGCTTATTGTACCTTCAGGATATATTTTTTTACTATTAGTTTTATTAATTCTATATGACATACCTGATACCGAAAAAAGATTATATATATTATCTACGTTATAATCAGAATATGTATTTTCATCTTTCTTATTCAGAATAAAGTATGTATTAGTTATATTTACATTATCTTTATTATCTGTTTTCTTTACAAGAAAATCATAAGTCATTTTATTTCCTTCAGAATTTAAAAATATAACAGGCATCTTCTGCTTATAATAATCCAAAAAATTACCGCTGTAATAATCGAATGTAATTCCCATTAACAGCATGCCATAATCACTTCTCTCACATGTTTTCATATATGGATATACATAAATTTGATATTTATTTTTATCAACGTTATCATTACTCAAACAAGTAACACTATTAATATCACTAAATTCTATAGACATATTATCAGTATATTCATCAACATAATATTTCAAATTCATAAAAATCAAACATTCCATCACCTGTAAAAGTTATATATAAAGGATTAATCCCATCTTCCATATTTACAGGAATGTCTATCTTTTCTATATTTTCACCTGACAGATGAATCTGTGATATTCCACAGATATCTTTTAGGTTATATTTTAAAATATCATTCAAAATATTTTTTGACAAATCTTTTGACAGGTTGGCTTTATTAACACTTTCTTCATGTCCGATTTTTTCAAAGTCCAGCTTGTCAATTTTAGATGTAATTATTATTTTCCCCTTGGCACTACCCCTAACCTTTAATGTAATGCTCTTAATGTCTTTTATATTAAAATATTTAAAACCAACTGTACAGTCATTATGAACATTATGAACATATTGTACTGGTCTTTGTTTTTTTATATCTGTTGTATTCCTTTCACAACCTTCTTTATTATTGCCACCATACAATTTTTCCAGTTCAAAATCCCAGTCTTGTGCATCCTGTGTTATGCACATTCTCTTTTCTTTAATTTCATTTTTATCTTTATATACATTTCTATCTATAAGATTACATGCTATATATGACGGATAAGTTCCACGCCCCTCTAATGGTGCATTATTAAGACCGCAGCTTGTCGCTTCTTTTTGTTTAATATGTCCATTTTTTTCAATAATTATCTTTTCTGCAACACCCTGTCTGCAATAGGATGAGTTATTTGTAAGTCTGTGGTCAAATATATAATAACTGCCATTTATAAATGCTATACCTCCATGAGTATTTCCAACTGGATACGCAGGTTTATCAACTGTAAATGAATCAATTCCAACATCTGATGTTGAATGAATCCTTCCTCCATATACATATCCCCTGTCAGGATATTTACTATAACAATAATGTAATCCGCCACATCTTACAGAATATACAAGATAATATATTGAATTAATCTTTCTTATTGATGGTGCTTCAAAATACTGTGCATCATATTCTTTATAATCATGTTTATTTATAATAAGCTTAGGTTTTACCTTAACAGTATACATATCACTTTCAAGCTCACATACATGACAGCCCGCATAAATAATTCCATTTTCATCGGTCTCTTTATCAGGATTAAAACCTGAATACATATATATTCTGTTATCATCATCAACTAACACAGCCGGATCAAACTGGTAATAATCACCGGTTCTGTTACCAGGTAACCGTCCATCTTTAAATTGGACATCTGATAAATATGTATATTCACCTGATGGCGTATCACTTACTGCAACAGATATCACTGATGAATGAGCCATAGAATAATATAAATAGTATCTTCCATCTACGCCCCTTACAACATCCGGTGCAAATAATTCACCTCTCTTAGTTTTGTAAGGATGGCTGCTTTTTTTATAAATAATTCCTTCATATCTAAAGTCAGATAAATCACTTAATGGTGCTGACCAGCACACATAATCATTTTCACAATATGTACTTCCATTAAATTTATCATGGCTTCCATATATATATAACCTGTCTTCAAATACCCTCGGCTCGCCATCAGGTATATATTCACATGATGGAAGATACGGATTAAAAATCTGATTTTTCATATTAACTCCATTCCCTGACGTTTTATTACATTGCTCCATTTTTATTGTTTTATAAATGAAAATACCTCTTTATAATATCTCTTTCTGATACTTCCTGTCGCATTAAATATCTCATGCTTTGAATATGTAAATCTTTTTAAAGTTGTATTCTGTGATTTTTCAGAAAATATATTCTGTCCTTTAGAATCAACCAGACTGTCACACCCTGCCTGACATAATAATATCGGTATCTTTACATTCTTTGCATGTCTTATGATATATCTTGTTGCCATAACCGAAGCTTTAGTCCATGCATATGTTCCACCATATGTCTGAAAACTTCTATGACATTTTCTTGCTTCAAACATGTAATTATATCTTTTTCTTGACATGCTGCTGCTTTTTTCAAATATATTTATTCCATCAAATGCATACTGCCCCGGCGCATATTCTTTTTCAAGTCCAAAAAGCACTGCAAGCTTTATTACTACATATATAATGCCATACGGCAGATTTTTAAACTTCATTTTCATAAGCGGTGAAGATAATACTGCTCTTTTAAAATATTGCGGATACATCTCAAGAAACATAGCTCCTATTGCTCCACCCATTGAATGTGCAAATAATATATAATTATCAGATGTACTGCGTCTTGTTACTATCTTATCCATAAAACATTTTAAATCGTCAACATACTGTTTATAACTCTGTATATATACCTTAGATGTATCAGATGTCATCCTTTGTGAATATCCATGTCCTCTGTGGTCAATAAAATATACTGAATATCCAAGTTCATAAAAATAATAAGACATCTCATGGTATTTGTAGAAAAATTCACAAAAACCATGGCTTATAACTATAACCCCCTTTTCATCTTCATGTTTAATTGCATAATAGTGTATTCTGGCATTATCATAGCTTCTAAAATATCCATGTCTTACATTCTTTTTAAGAAAATCCCTGACTACAGTTTCCATTCTGTATATATAATCTTTTTCACCAAATAAAATAATTCTGCTCATATTAATCCTCATTTATAAATAATAAACTATCAGGCTTATTTTTCACACTAATCAACATTTCTGAGCGACTTTTGTCGCGAAGAGGCGACGCAGCCATTGTGTAAGATCAGGCTATGCAATACTGGCTGCTTCATGCTTTTATTATAACAGACTTATTAGTATTCTCAAAGTAAAATAGCAATCTTTAAAAAATCTCTTTACAAACATGTTGCATAATAGTATTCTATATGAGCCAATTTTTTATATCAGGAAATGAGGATTATATGAGTAATTCAAATGATGTTATAACAACAAAACCTTCAAAATTGAAAATCACAATGACCACCGGTTCATTATTTAAAAACCTGCTTCTTTTTAGTGTTCCTCTTATGCTTTCACAGTTATTAGAAGTAATGTTTAATATGAGCGATGTTGCTGTCGTAGGAAAGTTTTCAAGCTATACCGCACTTGGCTCTGTAGGCTCAACAACACTTCTTGTTACACTTTTTACCGGTATTCTTATCGGTCTTGGATGCGGTGTCAATGTATGTGTAGCTTATGCATTAGGTTCCGGTAACAGGCGTTCAACACAACACTCCGTACACAGTGCATTTCTTATATGCTTAATTAGCGGATTACTTCTTTGTATACTATGTTTTTTCTTCTGTGAAACGCTTTTAACGCTTCTTAATACAAAGGATGACCTTATGGCAGGAGCTGTATTATATCTTAAGATATATTCGTTTGGTATGCCTGCAATGGCTCTGTATAATTGTGGTAATGGTATTTTAAGTGCATATGGCGATACAAAAAGACCTCTAATATATCTTTCAATATCAGGTATTTTAAATGTTATTCTTAACCTTTTCTTTGTAATAATATGCCATATGGCGGCAGAAGGTGTGGCATGTGCAAGTGTTATAGCACAATATCTGTCAGCATCACTAATTGTAATCCATCTTTTAAGACGTAAGGATGAATGTCGGTTACAGCTTAAAAAATTACGATTTTATAAAAATGCCTGTAAATCAATACTTATTTTTGGTATTCCAACAGGTATACAAAATTCAATATTTGCAATTGCTAACCTGTTTGTACAGGTCGGTGTCAATTCATTTGATACAATTGTTGTATCAGGTAATTCTGCCGCATCTAATGCCGATGCTTTAATGTTTAATGTAATGAGTGCATTTTATACCGGCTGTGTAAGCTTTATGAGCCAGAACCGTGGTGCAAAGAAAAAGGACAGGGTTCTTAAAAGCTACCTTATAAGTCTCTTTTATGCTTTTACCATCGGTATTATTCTTGGCGGACTTCTTATACTTTTTGGTCGTGAATTTTTATCACTTTTTGCAAGTAATGAAGCCGTTATAAATGCCGGAATGGATAGAATTAAGATTATGGGTTTTTCCTACGCTGTAAGTGCATTTATGGACTGTTCCATAGCCGCCTCAAGAGGTCTTGGAAAGAGCATAATACCTACTATAATCGTTATACTCGGCTCATGTGTATTTAGAATCGTATGGGTATATACTGTATTTGCACATTTTCATACAATACCAGCCCTGTATTCATTATACATATTCTCATGGGGAATTACAGCAATTATGGAAATTATCTATTTTGTTATAATATACCGTAATAGAAAATGGATATAAATTACAGCTTTTATCTTAAGCCACTAATCAGCTCTGCTAACTTTTTAATATCAGCGTACCTGCAATCCTCGCACAGTGTAAGCTTTGCCTGAGATTGAACCACGACTAAAATATACATTTTTAATATAATAAATGACAGTCTGTTTATTAAGTCAAATATGAAATTATCTGAAAAAAACTTTTTTCCCGTTCTATTGACAAAATATTACATGATTGATATTATTATTTTCTGTAGCGAAGATGCCACGAAACAATCGGGTTTCTTCGCTTTTCTTAATTAAAAATGCATAGTCATGTATATTTAGACGTAAAATATTTAAAACTGACATGCTAAATGGAGGATAGTGTGAAAAATAAGCTTGATAGCTTATTTTATCACAAGTTCATAAGTGAACTGGCTATTTGTGCCGCAGGCATCACAAAGCAGCCCTTATCGCAGAGCCAAATCTGACATTTGGCTCACGATTCCTCCGGCATTAGAAATGCCTGCGGAATGGAGGATATTATGAACGCTAAAGATTTATTAAAAGAGGCTGACTCTTATCAGGAACAGCTTATTAACACAAGACGTTTTCTTCATCAACATCCCGGTACAGGATTTGATATTAAAGAAACTTATGATTATGTATCTAAAGAATTAACAACTATGGGTTATACACCACAAAAATGTGGAAAAGCCGGAATTATAGCTACTGCCGGTGGCAAAAAGAAAGGTAAAGTGTTCTTAATCCGTGGCGATATGGATGCACTTCCAATAAAAGAAGAATCTGATGTTGCCTTTCCATCACTAACTGACGGCAGAATGCATGCCTGCGGACATGATATGCATACGACCATGATGCTTGGTGCCGCACGTCTTTTAAAGCAGCACGAAGATGAAATCTGCGGAACTGTCAAATTAATGTTCCAGCCTGCAGAAGAAATATTCGAAGGCTCAGATGATATGATTAAAGCCGGTGTCCTTAAAAATCCTGATGTAGATGCTGCCATGATGATTCATGTAATGGCCGGTCTTCCAATCCCTGCCGGAACTGTTATCTCCTGCGATGGTGGAGTAAGTGCACCGGGTGCAGATTATTTTTATATTGATATTCAGGGCAAGGGCTGCCATGGCTCAATGCCTAATAACGGTATCGACCCTATTACAGTCGCAGCCCATGTAATTACAGCTCTTCAGGAAATCAATGCAAGAGAACTTGGCATGGCTGATGAAGCAGTTGTAACAATTGGCACTATTAATTCAGGAAATGCTGCAAATGTTATTCCTGATACTGCCAGCCTTAGTGGAACAATCCGTACTTATGATGAAGAAACCCGCGCCTATATTAAAAAACGAGTTTCTGAAATATCCTCTTCAATTGGAACTGCTTTCCGTGCCGATGTAAAAGTGACTTATGGAAGCGGATGTCCATGCCTTACTAATGATTCTGATCTTGCAAAATGCAGTTCTATATATTTAAAGGAACTCTTAGGAGCATCAAAAACATTTACCGCAGGTCAGTTGAGTGCCATGTCAGGGGATAATAAAGCATCAAAAAGCACAGGAAGTGAAGATTTTGCTTATGTAAGTCAGGAGGTTCCATCAATAATGTTTGCACTTGCTGCCGGAACTCCTAAAGACGGTTACTGTTATCCACAGCACCATCCTAAAGTTAAATTTGACGAAGCTGTATTATCAGAAGGCAGTGCTGTATATTCATACATGGCAATGCGCTGGTTAGAGGAACACTCTGGAAACTAAACAAAATTATGGTTAATTCTTACCTGTTATTAAGTGTACTAACCATAAATGTATTTTATCATAACGGAGGATAATTTCATGTAAACTATGAAGGATATTATTTCAAGCCCACTTTTACTTGCTCTCGTAATTATATGACTTTCTCTATATCGTAGGCTTTTCACTCGTATATTTAAAAAAAGCATATACACACTGTATTGAGCTTGGAATTTCTAAATCAGATATCAAGAATGTTATTAAATCAAGTATTGTATTTTCAATTGTACCAAGTCTTTCTATAGTAGTAGGTCTGTTTGCACTTATTTCTGTACTTGGTACAGTATGGAGCTGGTGGCGGCTTTCTGTAATAGGCTCTCTTTCTTATGAATCTCTTATATCAAGCTCAGTAGCTTCCGCTATAGGATTTTCAAGCAGTGCTGAGATGCTTACAGGTGCAACCGGCGAACAGTTTGGTGTAGTTATGATTCTTATGAGCATCGGCATGCTTAGCGGATTTTTTATATTACTCCCACTTGGTAAGAAACTTTCAATGATTGGAGGAATGATTTCATCAGTATTCTGGTGTAAATTATTTTTATAAATTATCGTTTATAACTGTCATTTTGTTATGGCTATTTATGCTACATGCATCATAAGACAGCCATTACCACTAAGTTAAAACTGACAACAGGCTGTCTGCCTCAAAACAGGACAAACAGTCTGATGTCAGAATATAAAATGCCTGCGAAATGGAGGTTCATATGAAAAATAAAATTGAAATTACGGATTCTTTTCAGGCATGGGCTCATAAATGGGGCCGTGTCGGAACATTAATAGCATTACTTTACATGATTGCTATACCATTTGTCGTACTGACATTCTATGACAGCATGCCATCCGTTGGTGAAGTATTTAACATAAGCACTATGAGTATACTTATGATTTATATTCCTGTCGGATTTTCAGAAGCAATAAGTTATACACCAATCCTTGGTGCATCTTCTTATCTGACATTTATTACCGGAAATATTATGAATCTTAAGCTTCCTTGTGCCGTCAATGCAATGAAGCTTGCTAAAAAAGAGCCAAATACACCAGAAGGTGAAGCCATATCGTCTGTTGCCGTTGCGGTCTGTTCAATAATGACTATTATAATTCTTGCCATAGCAGCACTTCTTAGCTCATGGATAAGCCCATTATTTGAACTTCCTGCTGTAAAGACTGCATCTAACTACTTAATACCTGCATTATTTGGTTCACTTACCTTAGGACTTTTTGCCAGCACTAATTCCGGTAAAAAAGTCGTTAAAAACGGTGTTATGGGTGTTGTTCCCGTCATAATAATAATAACTGTTATTGCCTTAGTTGCAAGAATTACTAAAGGAGCATCACTTTTTGGAATGGTTGGTTTTCTTATTCTTTTCATGCTCCCTGTAGCCATTATCTCTTCAAGGATAATGTGGAAGAAAAATATCATTCAGGTAGTGGATAATGAAGATGAATAATTATTACATAAATTCATAAATGTCCTATTAGAATATACATAGCTTTCTAAGGGGATATCTATATACATTTATAAATTTATAACACATATAAAAAGAAAAGACTTTTAGGAAAATATAAATACTCTCCCAAAGGTCTTTTCTTTTTTATGTTATTATCTTAAAAGCAATATAACTAATATACCAAGTACAATTCTATACCATCCGAATATTTTGAAATCATGTTTCTTGATATATTCCATAAGAAATCTTATTACAAATACAGATACTATAAACGCTACTACTGTACCTACAATAAGAAGCACAACTTCCATTCCTGTAATTGATATTCCGGCAGCAATGAATTTCACTGCTTTTAACAGACTTGCGCCAAACATTACAGGTACAGCAAGGAAAAATGTAAATTCAGCCGCGGTAGCTCTTGATACTCCAATCATAACAGCCCCGACAATAGTTGCTCCAGACCTTGATGTTCCCGGAAATACGGCAGCCACAACCTGAAATAACCCAATAAGAATTGCTGTTGTATATGTAATCTCTTCTATACTGTTAATTGCAGGAGCGAGTCTGCCTCTTGTCATTTCAACAATAATAAATATAATACCTACAACAATAAGAGCAATAGCAACAGGAACCGGATGATAGAATAATTCATCAATCTTATCATCAAAAAGCACACCGATTATAGCTGCCGGTACACATGCTATTATAATCTTAATCCACATAGCCAGTGCACCATTTTTCCATGCCACCTTTTTTTTACGTCTTCCATCTGCATCACGCTGTGACAGCTTCTTCATTCTGAATGGCCATAATTTATTCCAGAACAATATTACAACTGCGATAATTGCACCAAGCTGTATTACAACTTCAAACATATTCCAGAATTCATCTGATACGTTATTAAATCCAAAAAAATGCTGCAATAAAATAAGATGCCCCGTACTACTGATTGGAAGCCACTCTGTTATACCCTCAACAATACCAAAAAGTATTGCTTTGAATAATTCTAATAATTCCATTATTATCCTCATTTCTGCACATAATATAATAATTACTGTCTGCGTCTTACGTGCCAGACACATACATTAATATAAAACACACATATTTTAACATACATATACCATAATATACAATTGTGTTTTTATTGAGTATAATGTTGAGGGCAGAATGTCTGACCTCACCTATTGGCAGGCTCTTGTGGTTTTAGACGTTTTGTCTCTGATATTATTATATATAAGAAGTCACAAATTATTTAGATGAAAACTTATACGACTCATTAAAGAAATATTCCTGTGAATTAATTAACTCTTCTCCCTCCTTAGGCTCAACCCTGTAATAATTGCCATCACTTTGTAACTGTCTTGCCTTAACATTATCATGCATCATAATATTAAACATTTCTCTTATTCTTTGTCTTAACTCTTCACTATATACAGGCGCAGCTACCTCAACTCTTTTTACTGTATTTCTTGTCATAAAATCTGCTGATGAAATAAATATCTTCTGCCTGTCGCCTGTTCCAAACATATATATTCTTGAATGTTCAAGATACCTTCCTACTATACTTCTTATGCTTATATTTTCAGTAAATCCTTCAATTCCAGGAACCAGGCAGCTTATACCTCTTATAACCATATCAATCTTAACACCGGCCTGCGATGCCATAATAAGGCGGTCTATAATCTTCTTATCCGTCAGTGAATTCATCTTTATTCCTATATATGCCTCTTCACCATTCTGACAACGGTTAATCTCTTCGTCAATATATGCAAGCACTTTACTTTGAAGACACTTAGGTGCAACTAACAGATGCTTAGTCTCTTCCATAACCTCTGCCATGCAAAGCTTCGTAAACGTTTCACCAGCCTCAGCCGCAATATCTTCATTAGATGTCATTAAAGACAGATCCGTATATAACTTGGCAGTCTTTTCATTATAATTTCCTGTACCAATCTGTGTTATATATTTAACTTTATCATCATCCTTATATGTTATAAGACAGAGCTTTGAATGTACCTTTATAAAATCAATTCCATATATAATACGACATCCTGCCGCTTCTAATCTTCTTGACCACTCAATATTATTTTCCTCATCAAATCTTGCCCTTAGCTCAACAAGAACTACTACTTCTTTTCCATTTTCCGCTGCATCTATTAAAGCCTCAACAATCTGAGAATTTTTGGCAACCCTGTAGAGAGTCATTTTAATTGATATGACTCTGTCATCCTCACCTGCTTCTCTTAACATCCGGATATATGGTGCCATACTCTCAAATGGATAACTAAACAGCATATCCTTTTTGGCTATCTGGTCAATCATAGGAATACCATTTTCAACATATCTGGATATCTGAGGTATTCTTCTTTCATAGAAAAGATTCTTATGCTCCCTTAATATATCCTGAAGCATAAACATAAAACTCATATCCAGAGGTGATTCTGAATAAAATACCTGTTCCTTTTTAAGAGCAAGCTCACGACACAGATTGACGATTACCTTTTCATCCATAACCCTTGAAAATTCAAGCTTTACAGGACATAATTTTCTTCTTTCCTTTATAAGCTTCTCCATTGTATTCCTGTAATCCAGGTCTTCATCATAAAAGGCCTCATCCACGTCAATATCTGCATTTCGTATAATTCTTATTAATGACTTGCTCTTTATTGAATATTTTCCAAATATAAGCGGCATAAAGTGAAGAATAAGCTCTTCCATAAGCATATATTTATTTCTGTCAGATGGAATTGGGACAAGTCTTTTTAATACATCATTAGTACATGGAACTACTCCAACCTTATCATTATTTTTCGTCTTCAATAATGCCACTGCATATATCTCTTTATTTTTTAAAAATGGAAATGGCTGCTTTTTTGCAATAACCTGTGGTGAAAGCACCGGAAGAATTGAATTTTTAAAATACAGCTCAAGATATGCAGCATCAGCATATTCTATCTGGCTGAAATTCACAAGATCAATTCCATATCCGCTTACCTCATCCATAAGCTCATTATAAACTTCATCTTTTTTCTTATGAAGCAATCTCGAAGCTGCAAATATCTCTGCAAGCTGCTCACTGGATGTCATATTAGTCTTATTATCCCTGTTATTATCAGATACCAGCATCTGGTCATGGAGTGAACCTACCCTGACCATAAAGAATTCATCAAGATTGCTTGTAAAAATAGACAAAAAAGAAAGCCTTTCACATAACGGAACATTATTATCTGCCGCCTCTTCAAGTACCCTTTCATTAAACTTTAGCCACGATAATTCACGATTTTCATAATAAGGAGCATATTCATATCTGTGTTTTTTATTAGCTGCCTCTTCATATAAATCCATTTCTATGTCTTTATTTTTTTTATGTTTATCACCCTTTTTACCGCTTTTGCTTTTTTTACTTTTATCGTATAAAAATTCAAAGCTGTAATCATCCTTTTTTTTACCCTGTTTCATAATCCTTATTCCTCCAAAGTACATATTCGTTCCATTCCGTGAATTAAAAAATATTTGTTATTATATTAACAAATATTTTTTAATCCTCTTTTAATATTATTAAGTGTTTCCGTTATTAAAACATTATATTTATATGTAATATAATAACTTTAAGAACCAAAATACTAATCTCCAAGACACAAACCAAGCATACGTGCCTGTAATACTACATCTGACTGTGGATCAACCTTTCTTGTCTTACCTGCAACCTCACTGATAGGAATAATGTCAATCATGTTATTTCTTACACAAGGCATATATCCGTACTTTCCCTCCATTATAAGTTCGGCAGCCTTAACACCAAGTCTTGTTGCAAGCACTCTGTCATATGCATTAGGCTGTCCCCCCCTTTGAACATGTCCTGGAACTGTAACTCTTACTTCATGTCCACAAAGCTCTTCTATCTTAGCTCCAAGTCTGTAGGCTGCTGATGGATATTTTCCGGCTTCCTTTGCTCTTAATTCTTTTAATTTCTTTTTAGGCATCTGTGCCTCTTCCTTAGATATAACCCCCTCTGCAACTGCTATTATCGTAAAATGCTTTCCATTCTGTGTCCTTTTGCTTATTGCATTGATAACAGATTCCATGCTGTACGGAATCTCTGGAATAAGAATTATATCTGCTCCTCCTGCAATTCCGGCATACAATGTAAGCCAGCCTGTCTTGTGTCCCATAAGCTCAACTATAAATACCCTGCTATGTGAAGCCGCTGTTGTATGGATACAGTCTATTGTCTGTGTTGCTATATCAATTGCTGACTGGAAACCAAAGCTCATATCAGTTCCATAAAGGTCATTATCTATAGTCTTAGGAAGTGTTACTACATTAAGCCCCTTTTCACTAAGAAGATTAGCTGTCTTATGTGAGCCATTGCCACCAAGTACAACCAGACAGTTAAGCTGTAGTTCATTATATGTATTAATCATTGACTGTATCTTATCATTACCATCCTCATCAGGAAGATTAATATATTTAAAAGGAGTCCTTGAAGTTCCAAGTATTGTTCCCCCCTTTGTTAATATTCCTGCAAAATCATCCCTTTCAAGTAACTTATAATTCTTTCGTATAAGTCCTTTAAATCCATCCATAAATCCAAATATCTCTACATCATCGCAGCTCTTATAAAGTGTCTTTGCAACACCTCTCATGGCAACATTAAGTGCCTGACAGTCCCCACCACTTGTCAACATTCCTACTCTAAGCATAACCATTTACCTGCCCTTCTTTTATATCTGATTATAATCAAAATCTACGTATTGTTTCCTTAATAATAACACAATGTAGGTCAATGTTAAAAATAATTTTATACTTTTATTGTAAAATCTAACTGCCCCTTTATGTAAATTCTATGCAAAATTTACTTTTAACAGAGGCAGTTAGATAATTATCATCATATATTTAACTGTTTGTATTATGCTTTGTATAAATTACACTTACTCCTTCTATTGCACATTTATTGACAGTATCCTATCACATAATGTCCTTTAAAGATATTAAGCCAGTTGTAGATATATTCTATATTTGCAGATGGTATAAAACTGATTAAAATACATACTTTCAGAATAATTCATGTATATTAACAAATATTTATTTATACCGGATTACTGCAAGTCCTGTCAGTATTTCCACTATTTTTTCCATTGACTGTATGCTGCAATATTCATATTTTCCATGAAAATTATGTCCTCCTGCACAAAGATTAGGACAAGGGATTCCCATAAATGAAAGTCTGGCTCCGTCAGTTCCTCCTCTTATCGGCTGTATAACCGGCACAACTCCTAAATCTTTCATAACCTTTTTAGCATTATCTATAAGAAACATATATGGTTCAAGCTTTTCTTTCATATTATAATACTGGTCTGTTATATCAACACTAAAGCAGTCATAACCATACTTGTCATTTAACTTGTTACATATATTAATAAATGTTTCTTTCTTCTTCTCAAAGCGTGTCCTGTCATGGTCTCTTATTATATATTCCATCTGACATTCCTCAACACCGCCATCTATATGGATAAGATGATAAAATCCCTCATAACCGCTTGTATATACCGGCTTTTCATTTTCAGGAAGCAGCTTTTCAAATTCCATTGCCATAAGTGAAGCATTGCGCATCTTTCCTTTCGCCTCACCCGGATGGACATTTCTTCCTTTAATCACAACCTTTGCTGCGGCTGCATTAAAATTCTCATATTCCAACTCACCTATAGCTCCACCATCCACTGTATATGCATAGTCAGCTCCAAATCGTGCTGTATCAAAATAATCCATTCCACCGCCGACTTCTTCATCCGGTGTAAATGCTATCTTAATAGTTCCATGCTTAATATTGCTATGCTTCATAAGATAATCAGCCATCGTCATAATCTCGGCAATTCCAGCCTTATCATCAGCTCCAAGAAGGGTTGTTCCATCTGTTGTTATTATATCCTGACCCTTGTATGCTAAAAGTTCAGGAAAATCTTTGGGGCTTAATATAATATTTTCTTTTTCATTCAGTATAATATCACTGCCATCATAATCTATTACAATCTGTGGATTAACATCCTTTCCTGTTACCTCTGGTGATGTATCCATATGTGCAATAAAACCAACCACCTTACTATCCTGTCCGTTACATATATCTTTATCGTCAGCATTACAGTTAGAAGGAATAGAAGCATATACATAGCCATAGCGGTCATCATAATCAACATCCGTAAGCCCGATATCCTTTAATTCCTGTGCAAGTCTTATTGCAAGATTCTTCTGTTTTTCAGTACTTGGAAAATTATCTGATACCTCATCAGACTGTGTATCAACCTTAATATATCTTAAAAACCGTGTAACAACCTCAGAGTAATTTTTAGCATTATTCATATCCTACACATCCTTATCTTTTATTTATTCATACAATCTAAACTATTATATCGCAGCATTATTTTATTCTTCACATTATCCACATATATTATTCTCCAATATATCATCAATATATTTTTACTATATAATTATATGCCAGTCCACATCCTATATTTTCTGATTGCAGATAAATTACACCGGCATTATTTTTCACATTAATCCCCATAATTTTCATATACTTCACCGGTTTGTGGATTAACCATTATTCCATTAACCTCAAGATGTTCATCTATCTGTATTACAAGACATTTCTTTCCCTCAATTATCATAGTTTCAACAAGGTCTGTCCTGTCTGGATTGACCTTTACTACAACATCTGGTGTCTTTACTTCAAATTTTCTTGTCTCTGCAATATTAGTCGCCATAAGTGTAGCATTTTCTCCCGCTGCCATTTCAAAATGTTCTTCAAAATCAGCCAGTCTTTCTTCTTTAACTCCACTCTTTTCCAGTAAATCCTTTACTTCTGTCTTATCAAGCATAACAGGTTCAGGATTATTTTTCTGTTCCTGAATCATTTCATTTAAGTTCTCATGTATATTTTTTATAGTTTCATAATTACATTCATCCCCCAGCGTTTCTGTTATAAGTGACTGGAATGTGGCTTTCTGGCTTGTTGCCTCAAGAGGTACTTCACAGTCGAGCACCTCTGATAAAAATTCATGTTCAAATTCATTAGAATCCTTTGAATAATATAATACCTTATCACCATCTTCACTTCTGTCATTAAATGCAGGAAATAAAAATCCTATATCCGGCAGTTCAACCATATGGCTCTGCTTTTTATCATGGAACATATTGTCAGCTTCATCATAACTTAACCCCGGTTTAGATAAAGATACATGGCATATACTACATAAGATATAGTCATACACCTCATCGGAGGCATCTTCCATTTCAATATTATCCTTTGTCTTTCCCGGAACGTCATATACCTGATGTATAAGAAGTATAAGATAATTACCAATATAGCTGTAGCTTGATATTACCTTATCATAAAATTCATCAAGAAGTTTTTCATCTTCAAGCCCACTGTCTCTTAATTTATAAAGAAATGTCCTCGCTCCCTCATCAGCATAAGAATTAGTTGTAAACTGCATATCTATAAGATTCTTTCCACCGGTTCCTGAAAGTGTCTTTCTGAAAATATCGAAATACTTATGCTTTTCTTCATCAGGAAGATTCAAAAATCTTTCATTAATTTTTGTAATCTTATGTTTCTCACCATCTACATAACAGCCACACATTCTGGCTATTGAACATTCCTCTAATGTATATAATCCTTTTATTTCATTAATTTCCTTCTTTATCATAAACTCTCCATTCGTTGGCAATTTTACAGTATATTTCAATATGTGCATATATAATTCAGGCCGTTATTATTTCTGTCTGTAACTGATATCTGCATTTCCATAAAACTTCCATAAATCACATATATAAACTATTATAATATAACACAAATATATTAATTACGCTAATTGTTACCCCTATAAAAATTATATAAAAGCTTATATTGTCTGATTATAAAACCATAAACATGCACATTTGTCTTTCAGACTAATCCCCATTCAGCAGGCATTAACAATTCACACTATAGTACCATTAAATATGTTGCACAAGAACTACTGTATATTATATATGCTACTATTCTCACAGTATATAAATAATAATTTTAATACAAATTATGCTATATTCTTACAAAATAATCCTATAATTTTATATAAATATGCACTATACTATCAAATTGTTATAAAAAGATTTTAATAATAACATAAATATTTTAGCATAACATTATTGGCATGTAATTGCCGGAAATGGAGATAACTATGAAAAATAATACACTTTTATATCAGATACAGCTTAATACTACAGACAATGCAGTAAGATTTGTTAATACTGTTAATTCTCTTGACGGTAACTTCGATCTTCATATGGGAAGCTACTGTTTTGATGCAAAATCCATGCTTGGTGTCTTAAGCATGGACCCACGACGCATAATGCTGCTTCATGTTGTAAGCAACGTTGATAATGTAGATACTGTCAATGCAGCCCTTGAGCCTTTTTGCGTATAATATAATTATATTTAATATTAATATTATGCAATACAACAATAACAGATTTCCTGAAAATAATAACATCGGCAGCAAACTGTCATCTTGTTTTATATTTTCAAATTATAATAAAAAGATATCCCGGACATTTATTTGCTATTTGTCCGGGATATCTTTTATTAATTTTTTCTAATCATTTTTTATACATATAAATAATTTTTCATTTCCGCTCTATATCTTAATATCTATAATTTATTTTTGTTTACCTGCATTATGTCTTTTAAAGAAATCTTTAGTCTCTGCTGCAACCACACCGCTTAATGCAAACAGTGCAATCATATTAGGAAGTGCCATCATTCCATTAAATATATCTGCTATTGTCCATACAGCACTTACAGTCATATAAGGTCCAATAAATACAGCAAGTATATATATCCATCTGAATATCTTTACATGTTTCATATTGCCGCCGCTTAAATACTCAAGACATCTTTCACTATAATAATTCCATCCTAAAATAGTGGTAAATGCAAAGAATATCAGACATATCATAAGAATAAATGCAGACACCTCTTCCGGAATGGGAAGTCCCTTCTGGAATGCATATGTTGTAACTGCAACACCTTCAAGCCCATCAACCTGCCATGCACCTGTAAGTACAATTGATAATCCGGTAAGAGTACATATTACTATTGTATCTATAAACGTACCTGTCATGCTTACAAGTCCCTGACGTACAGGTTCGTTAGTCTGTGCTGCGGCGGCAGCAATCGGTGCACTTCCAAGTCCTGCCTCATTTGAAAAAATTCCTCGTGCAACACCCTTTTGCATAGCTACAAGCATACTTCCAACAGCTCCGCCTGTAATTGCCTTTGGTGAAAACGCTGCTTCTATAATTGTTACAAATGCTGCCGGTACCTTTGTAATATTAGTTATCACAAGAATCAAAACAAATACAACATATATTATTGCCATAAATGGAACTATAATCTGGCTTACGCTTGCAATTCTTTTTACACCACCTATAAGTACTGCCATTACACATAATGCAAGTATAAGACTTGCAATTACAACTGACCACGAATATTCACCTATAAAGGGAATGTTTACGCAATGTACATTTTCCGGGTCAAACAAACCATTTACAGCACTCGAAATACCATTTACCTGACTAAATGTACCTATACCAAAAAGTCCTACGCATACACCAAAGAAAGCAAATATCTTAGCAAGCCATTTCCATTTATGTCCCATTCCCTGCTCTATGTAATAAAACGGACCACCAAGACTATGACCACTATCATCTACTACCCTGTACTTAACTGCAAGCAGTCCTTCTGAATACTTAGTTGCCATACCAAAAAATGCTGCAACTATCATCCAGAATAATGCCCCGGGACCTCCTGCGCATACAGCAGTGGCAACACCGACAATATTACCTGTACCAATTGTTGCGCTAAGCGCCGTGCAAAGTGCCGCAAAACTTGATATCTCACCCGTTGCATCTTCTTCATTCTTAATCATCCATTTTAATGCCAGCGGAAGTTTTCTAATCTGAAGCAGACCAAGACGTATTGTAAATATTATACCTCCTGCCATAATAAGTACCATAAGAGGTACACCCCAGACAAAATTATCAACGCTTACAAGAAAATTATTAACAGCCTCCATCTTCCTGTCCTCTCTCATTTCCTGTGGCAAATAATATTCATGCTTATATTATATCTCATTATTTTTACTATACAGCCTGAATAAAATTTCAGCATTATTATAATATTTATATAATAATCAGATATTCCAGTTAATATCAGTTAATGCAATTTTTATGCAGAAATTTATGAATTTATATATACTTTGAATTACATAATACAATTATTTATAATTGTGCTAATCATTAACTCATCTATTTATAAATATATTAAATTATATAATGCATTTCTTTATAATTGCTTTGAATTATTCAATACATTTTATTATATATGTTTTAAATAATATAAAACATTTTTTATGAGTTCCTTGAATTATTCAATACATTTTTATAAATGCCTTTAATGATATAATTCATTTATAGAAATGTTGAATTATATAACACATCTCTTTATAAAAATATAGTATATAATGATACATCACATGGATATGTTAGTTATAACTAATTACGAATATTATACCACATATAATTTGTCGTACATATAATATTTATTCTGGAAAATATAGATTAAGAAATTAGAAATATAAATATATAGATATTTAAAACTATACATATTTACATTCCAATTAAGAATTTCTCTGTCCTTTTGCCTGAGAGATTCATACATAAGTATGTTGCACCTTCGGCTCCTGTATCCAGGTATCTCCAGAGAGCTGATCCATTTACAGTTTTACCGTTATGACGGCACCTGAGAGTGTTACTCCTTCGGTAGAAATAATTCGTTTTCCTGCAGACTTCATTTCAGCAATGTACTTTATTACTATAGTACTTATCTTTTATTTTTTCAACAAATTTCGACAATTTTATTAAAAACTATAAATATTTAGTTTATATCAGTACAGGCTATAATCTATAAAAGTCTGTACTGATATAATCCTGCATTTATTAATTATCTTTTTCTTACAATATCTTCAAGCTTCTCACCGGCACTTTTCAGACCTTCTTCAAGAGTATGTGCTGCATTTTCAAACTTTTTATCAAGCTCTTTTTCCTTTACATACCCCTCAACCTTATCGACCGTCTTATTAGTAACGTCAACAGCCTTTCCAACACCGTTTAACACTTTTTCTTTATTAATAAATGCCATTTATAACCATCCCTTTCATAATATATTGTAATACATATATTGTACTACTGTTCAAAATCAAATGATGGCATAAATGCCTGACTATCCGAAAAATAATTATTCTGGATAATATTATCAGTACTATTTTTAATTATGCCATTGGTATCCTTATTCTCATCTTCAAAAGGATCTTTATATGTTTTCATACGATTTTTCTTAACGGCCTCTTTATTAGTATCAGGAAGAGCCTTGTACATATCTGACTTTTTAAAGGTCTTCATAGCATCATCATATGCTGCAATCATAGCTTTAGCCATTGGTTCATCACTATTAACCTCTGACAGATTTCTATTATAGATATCATTAGCTTCTTCTTTTGACTTGCAATGTTTAAGACTCTCCTCAAAAGCTTTCCTCTTAAGCTGTATTCTTAATACATATGGATACATCTCGGGCATATATTTTTTCACATATGCCATCTGCTGGCTGTTAAGCTTCTTTCCACTTTCTATAAGTCTTAAAACCTTCTGCTTATATCTTTCTTTCTGTTCATCTGTCATCCCATTTAAAGGATCAGTTATTTTAGAAATATATTCTTTAACACCATTAAGATATTTTGCTATTGCTTCCCTTGAATCCATAGCCTCATCATTAGTATTATTATCACTTTTTGAATTTTTATTTATATTTTTATCTTCTGTATCTATTACTTTATTTATCTGTCCTATATTCATATTAATCCCCATTCCTACTGCCATATATGACTGTTTTATTTTCTCATAAATAATATCCGGCAAAAAGAACCCAATATTAAAGTATAAAAATGTATTGTATATTTATATATTTTATCGACAGATAAATAGATTTTTTAATATCTTGCTTTAAGTCTTTCAAAAGCCTTAAATGAACGCTTTATCATATCTTCATCCACACAATATGCAATTCTTACATATCCTGGACATCCAAATCCATTAGCTGATACAATAAGAATATTCTCTTGTTTTGCCTTTTCACAAAATGCATCTGCATCATCTTCTAATGCTTTTACAAACATATAAAATGCTCCATCCGGTCTATAACACTCATATCCAAGCTTAGTAAGACCATCATACAATATATCCCTGTTTTTCTTATATATATTAATATCCCCCGTCTGACCTACACATTTAACAAGCATCTTCTGGAAAATACTTGGTGCACATACATAGCCCAAAGCACGTCCTGCACCACAGATTGCAGCATATAATTGTTTATTTTCATAAGCTTCATCAGGTACAATAACAAATCCGATTCTTTCGCCCGGCAACGATAATGACTTACTATATGAATAACATACAAGTGTGTTATCATAATATTTAGTCACATAGGGCACTTCAATTCCATCATATACAATCTCCCTGTAAGGTTCATCTGAGATTATAAATATATTCGTATTATATTCTTCTGATTTCTTTTTTAATAAATCAGCAAGCTTAATAATAGTATCCTTTGAATACACTGCTCCTGATGGATTGTTAGGCGAATTAATAATAACTCCTTTAGTATGTTTATTGATTTTTTCTTCTAATTCTTTAAAATTAATCTGAAAATCATCTGTATCAGGTGATACCACTGTAAGCTTTGCACCTGCACTCTGAACAAACACATTATATTCAGGAAAGAATGGTGCTATAGTTATAAATTCATCATCACCGGATGTTGTAAGTGCTTTAAAGCAAAGTGATAATGATGCTGCAGCTCCCATTGTCATATAGAAATTATCGGCATTAAAACTTGTAGCATATGTATTATTAAGGTACTTTGCAATAGCATCTCTTGTTTCATAATCCCCCTGTGCTGATGTATAACCATGAACAGTTATTGAATCATTATTATCCATAATCTCTTTTAAAGTCTCATTCACAATATCAGGAGATGGAACTGTAGGATTGCCAAGGCTGAAATCAAATACATTTTCCGCTCCGATTATTGCAGCCTGCTTCTTTCCGTACTCAAATAACTCCCTGATTGCTGAACGCTTACTTCCAAGCTCATACATCTTTTCTGAATATATCATAAAATCCTCACTTCCAGCGGTAATATATTAATCAGATAATCATATTAATCTGACTGCTACATATCTAAATATATCAATTATAAATAAGCAAATATAAATATTGAACAAACATGTCCGCTTTACAAATACATACTTTTCCCAATTGATATGAATGTAATTAAATCACAAACAGGAATATTCTTATTTTGTGTATTTTTCTTTGCTCATTTACAGTATATCAATTTAAAAACTATATTAATATCTTATAAAATATAATTTATCTTATTAAATTAAATATAATTGATGTCTTTTAAATTTAAAATATATATGTAATTATATTACCACTTAATATTTATTTGCATTAACTGTAGTAATAATTATCTCCATTAAAAATTAATAAATCTGATATTTAATGAATATATTAACTATAAATGAGCAAATACAAAAAAAATGCATAAAAACACTCTCCTGTTGTCCGTGACCTGAATACATTGCGCCAAATTAATTAAAAAAATGTCTTTGTAACACTGACAAATCTGTGCACTATTTTAAATTTGCTCATTCATAGATATTAAAATAATATGCCACTGCCGGAAAAAACAATTATTAATTACATTTTCCTATATGATAAATCTTATTAATAACTCACTCTTTACTATATGCCATCCCGGAACTCATTAATATACAGTAATGTCATTATTACATAAATATGTAATTGCATTCATAATAGCACATATTAAACACTAAGTATATATTTTACCTGTAATTTCAGTTTATGTAACCATGATGCTTTTAATTCTAGTCATACTTTTATTTTGAATCTTAATGGTTTTTATACCATCTTTCATATAAATCCAACTTTCTGTTATCCAGTTCCGGATTTTGTCTTCTGCATTTTTTTGTAAATTCCTTATCAATTTCCCCAATAAAATAACCTTCCTTATCTGATGCTCCTGCTGTTATTATTCCCTTGGCATCTGTTATCATGCTTCTTCCAAACAAACCTCTTCCATTATCAAATTCACCATATTGATTGACTGCAACAACCGGAAGTACATTATAAATTGATGCTGCTTTAATTAATGTTTCCCATTGATCAGAATTGGGTCTGTAAAAAGCTGCCGGCACACATAAAATGTCCGCTCCCATCAATGTAAGACTTCTTGAAATCTCAGGAAATCTTGTATCATAACAAATCCAAACCCCTATCTTTCCTATATCAAGATCAAACAGTCCCAGTTCTTCTCCTGCTTCAAAAGTATCTGACTCTTTAATTCCAAAAGCATCAAATAAATGTATTTTATCGTATTTTCCGACAATATTTCCCATCCTGTCGCATACAAGACACCTGTTTTTTATATTATTGCCTTCGATAACAGGGTAGCTTCCTGCAATAATGTTTACATTATATTTCAAGGCACAGCTAATAACCCATTCTTCAAACTCTTTATGCGGAAGTTCTCCATACGCTTCATCATCAATAACATTAGAATCAATCTGATAAAATTGTTCAGGCAAAACTATCAAATCAATATTTTTATTATTTTGAAATGCAGCTTCTATATACTTTTTTGCTTTATTTAACATATTTTTCTTAGAGCTGTCACAAAAGATCTGTATTCCAGCCACTATAATACTATCCATAACTTTTAAAACCTCCTTTTATCGTACTCTACAATATAATATTATTTATTTTGAGCATTATCATATCTGAAATATTATTTTAATTTTAATGCCATAATAATTCAACAAATAAAAATGTTTCATGTGAAACGTTTTATTCCAATTAGTCAAACATACGTTCTTTATATTAGTGATTCAATAAGGATTTATATTATAAAACACATTATTAATAAATATGTTACTGCATATAATTTTATATTTTTTTTATAACATTATATATATCAATTTCATTTTCCTAAATACATCTATAACACCTTGTAATAATGAATTTATAACCATTTCCTATCTTTTATACCTTTTTAGTAAAGTACAAGAAATATATTATTTTATGTTTAATTATATCAGATTTATTTATTCAATTGTATAGAATTGTATAGATTTAATTTTATTAGTATTCAACACATCTTTCTATCAATTTTAACTCATATCAATTCAATAGATTATATCTTTTCGCAACAATGTATTATTATGCATATATGTAAACCATCTTTAATTTGAACTCAGTTCAATTTTCACTATGTATCTTTTACTATATACTGCAAATGAGCAGATTTAAAAAATTATATAAAACTATAACTGCCAACTTCATAAACAAATCAAATTTATATATAAGTGACGTATGCTGTATAGTAGTTGCATAAGACACCTTCTTTTATAAATGCTGTAAATGTTGGATTGCTTACTTTCATTATACTTTTTTAATCATTATATAAACTATAACATTTTTATAGTATCTATCGTATTATAAATATATTATGATTATATATCGGATTAAAACATTATTATATATATGAAAACAAGTTGAACTCAGTTCACTGATGAAAGTAATATGCATAATATGTATCTTTATGAATAGTATCAATATATATTGTGAACTCAGTTCATTTTTCCAACTATAAAATCCCCAATTTGCCTATTAGATTTTTTCATTAAAGAACCATTATATTATTTGTCATAGTAATTAATATGCCAATTTATTTAAAAAATATATAACTATATATAACTATAAATGAGCAAATACAGAAAAATACACAAAAACAATCTCCTGTTGTCAGTGACCTGAATACATTGCGTCAAATTAATTGAAAAAAAAGTCTTTGTAACACGGACAAATTTGTGCATTATTTTAAATTTGCTCATTCAAAGTATATAACTTGTATCTGCATACAAGAAATAATATTTGATATTATATATGTGTATTTAGTTTTTTAATATTACTATTTTTTGAACTCAGTTCAGACTTTTATTAATTATAAATAAGCAAATTATAATATTATTCAAATTTGTCCGTATTACAAAGACATTTTTCACACATTTTGTTGGAATGTATTTAGGTTACGGATAAAAAGATGCTATTTTTGTACTTTTATCTATATTTGCACATTTATAGTATTATACTAATTGCATATATATAATGAACTCCGTTCATTTTAGATTTTAAATCATATTAAATTATATATATAATTATAAAAAATATAAAATACAACACCAGCATATGTATTATATAAATTGACTCTATATTTTTTATTATATTAATTATATATTATAATTTATTATAATATTATAATTTTAAATTCAGTTAGTTCTTTTATAAAAAAAAATTGAACTCAGTTCAAATTTATATACAAAATATATAATAATATTTACTGCTTATATATCTTATAAATTAATTTAAGACTTTCATAGTTATATCAACCTGATGATTTATTATTTAATATAATTTTGAACCCAGTTCAATTTCTTATACATAAAATTTAATATTATTTACTGTTTATATATCTTACAAATCAATTTAAGACTTTCGTGGTTATATCAACCTGATGATTTATTATTTTTATTACTTAATATAATTTTGAACCCAGTTCATGAACCCAGTTAAATTTCTTATAAATAAAATTTAATATTTTTCACCGTTTATATATCTTACAAATCAATTTAAGACTTTCGTGGTTATATCAACCTGATGATTTATTATTTTTATTATTTAATATAATTTCAAACCCAATTCTAATTCTTATACAATATATAGTTACTATTATATTTTATAAAAATGAACTCAGTTCAAAATCTGCTTCTAATAAATACAATTATATAATTTTCATTGTGACATTCTTTTTATAATACATGAAATATATTGTAGTATATTTTAAAAGTGCTTTAATAATAATTATAATTTAATTAGAAATTTATATAATAAATACAGTTCTTAAATGTATTAAAAAGTAAACTCAGTTCATTTTTATTATGTTAAAAATATCAGATTTATAAGAAGTGCAAATATGATGTATTATATATTTCTTAAAAATAGGAATATTATTAATATTTTCTCATATAATTAAGTAAATTTTATTAAAAAGCTTGATTTTAGGGGATAATCATGTATAATAAAAATATAATAAGTAACGCAATCGAACATATGAACTGTTTGATAACAGTAAATAAAAACAAAGGAAGGTTTAATATGTCTCAGGTAATAAGTTTAATTAACGAAAAAGGGGGTGTAGGTAAGTCAACATCCGCTATTACAATAGCACAGATACTATCAATTTCAGGATACAAGATACTGATAATAGATTTAGATCCACAGATGAATACATCCAAAGTATTTGGAGCAGTTGATAATCTTGATATCAATTATGAACATTTGTTCTGTGAGAAGCAATTAAGAAAAGAATCTGTAATGGATTTTATAACACCAACTGATTATGATAATATTTCATTATTATCAGCATCCAGAGAACTCAACCAGTTAATATATAAAATTTACGATGTAAGTAAAGAAAAGAATGTTGAATTATATTTCAGAAATAATCTTAATTATATTAAAGATGAATTTGATTATATAATCATTGACAACTCACCATTTAAGTCATATCTTACCTCCTGTGCAATAATTGCAAGCGATAAGATAATAACACCTGTTAATGTAGATAATTTTTCTTATGATGGTTTGATGTCTCTTTTCCAGACTATTGAAGATCTTAATAAAAAGTATTCATTAAGTATAGAATTTGCCGGCTTATTTATGACAAGAATAACCGGAAGAACAACAATATACAAACAAATGTTTGAAGACTATGAAAGAATGTTTGGTGATAAGTTCATTCCTATATCCATAAGAAACTGCATAGCTGTCAGTGAATCTAATACAATATTTGAACCACTTCTTTCATATGATAAGAAAAGTACAGCCGCACAGGATTATATAGAACTAGTAAATTATCTAGGTCTGATGGACAACAAGCATTTTCGTGAGCTTGCCAAATTTCTGAAAGGAGATCATCAATAATGGCTAAGAAATCATTCAGTGTCGGACGAACTAATAACGGAGTATTAAATAGTGCCGGCGGTGATAAATTAAAAGAACTTCAGGCTAATGCACAATATAATTTTCAATTTATAGCGAAAGACAGAATCATATCTAATCCTAAAAATGAAAAATATACTCAGGATGGAATAGAATCATTAAAAGAAAGTATAATTGAAAATGGACTGCGTCATAATTTATCCGTATTATTTGATGCTGAACAGAATAATTATAGACTTATATCTGGTGAACGAAGATATCATGCGATTTGTGCCATGTCAGATAAAGAATATAATGAACTTTTCCCAACCGGAATTCCATGTAAAGTGGAAAAATCTGATATATCCGAAATAGATGAGGAAATCATGCTTATATCTGCCAACCACGATGTAAGAGAGACTTCAATGGAAGTAAAGAGATGGGAAGTATCACGTTTAAAGGAGCTATATGAAGCAAAGAAACTCAAAGGAGAAATAAAAAATATCAATGCTGAAATTGCCCATCAGCTTAATATTTCCGAAAGACAGGCTAGAAAATATACAACTGCTGAAAAACTAATTCCAGAATTAAGTAATCTGTTAAATGAGAATGGTATTGATCTAAATCAAGCTGATAAATTTGGTAAGCTGGATGAAAGTGCACAACAGGATATCCTTAAGATTATCCATAAAAAAGGTGAAGTAGAAAATAGCGAATTCCAAACTATAAAGAAATTATCAGAAGAACGTGAAAAAGAAGCAAAAAAATATAAAGAGGAATATGAAAAGGCATCTAAACAGATAGAAGAAAAAGAGCTTACCGTAAAAAAACTTCAGCAACGCTTAACGGAGCTTGAAAATAAAGATAACCATATAGTTAGATCAAGACAGGATCTGGAAGATGAAATAAGATTTCTTACAGATGCCAAAGAGCAGGCCGAAAAAGAAAAGCATAAACTTGAAACCAATCTCGAAAAAATAAAGCAGCAACAAAAAGACAAAGAAAGAAAAAACACATCAATATCTGACTCTGAATTAAAACGTATATCATCTATTGCAAAAACAGAGCAGGCATTAAATCTTTTGGAAAATAATTTTGATGTTCTAAAAAATAATAAACAAACACTTCAACATGATCCAGATTTAAAAATACGAGTAGAATTATTAAAAAGGCGAATGGATGATTTATTAGTAAGTATAAATGAATAAATTAAAAATATAATATTATGAAATTGTAATTTATATATTATCATCAATTTATGTAAAAATTTCATATTTAGTTTGTCAGGTTATCTGCAACTTTGAATTAAATAATGTATCAGTATTTAATTTACAATTGCAGATAACTTAACAACTTGAAAATAGCAGATTTCCTACCTTTTCATTCTTGATTGCAAAAAAGCCGGGATAACAAGTTCATTTTCTTTCTTTTTTGACTTAGCTAAAAGATTATTTATATCAGATGTTTTAACATTTTCATGAGTATTTTGTATAGGAATATCATTTGTACCGGTTTTATTAGTGTCACATGAATTATCGTTAAGTCCGGTTGCAATAATGGTTATAAAGGTATTTTATTATCATCTATAATTTCTATTATATCGTCTGCACTCTCTTCGGCGGCAGTGTATATAATTTTAGAATTTCCTCCAGTACCTTATATATAAATGAATTATTATAATTTTCAACCTAATTTTTTATATAATATGAATTGTATAACATTACATTATTAAATAAACAGATATTGATAAATATATATTTTGTAATACCAGTTATTATCACAAATATGATGATTATAACTGGTTATTTTTTTATAAATTGCCTGTTGAAAAGTTATATTATTAGAGTTTTTGTTGTTTGCAGATGTATAATAATTTCATTATTTTGTTTTTTTCTTTTTACTAATAGTATATTTAATGAAGAAAATAGTTGTAATTTTTCCTTATTTGGTTGAAAAAATGTTATTTGTGGATAATTTATTATAATAAAATAGAAGTAAGTTGTATCAATAAATATATATTAAATATAGTACATATTCTATAAAAATGATTTGTGTATTAAAAAACAGGGAAAAGTGAAAAAACATAAATTTAATTAAAAAAAATATGAAAAAAGACACGAAAAAAAGACTGTCTGTCAGGCAGCCATTAAAGAATTATTAAGTTGTGATAAAACAATTGTCCTTAGAAGTCCTCCAAGGTTATTAATTTTTTTATCTTCAAGGATGTAGGTTATATAAATTGTCCGGTAAGCCTCAAGAACCATATCATACGAGTATTGTATTGATAACTGTGCCATATCTTCAATCTCATAATCTTTAAAAGAAATCATAGAATATTCTTCTGGTTTATATAAAGTGTGAACATCAAAAAATGATTTGAATTTTAAATCATATGAATTATTAGTATTAATGAGGGAAACAGCATTATTAAATTCAACAATAAAATTATCAAATAGTTTACAATATTCATTAAAACAGTTCTCTTTTTGTAATTTACAATTAAATTCATTTTTTATTTCAAAACGAATACTGGCATCATTTATTGTTATATCAAATATATTATTAGAATTCTTTATGGATTTTTTTATAATACAAGGTTTACAATAATCAGGAAGAACTCTTTTAATATCCTTAATATTTTTAGATATAGCAGTAAAAGGTCCTTTGGCATTGAGACTATCAAGTTCAATAAGTTCACGCAAATGTATACGAAGTGATACAAGATTATCTAAACTTATTAACTGGTCTAAAAGATTTTTTGACATAACAATAAAGCCTCGTCCACCTTTCTGAGCAGGAAGATAGTAGGAGTCATAATCAGACAGACAAAGATTTACAATATATGTATCAAGTTTACAATAAGAAATATAGTTATATGCCTGAAGTATATTAAGATTATTAAAAACAGTACGGATATTACAATCAAGTGTATTGGAAAGTTCTCTTACATCAATATTTTTAATAATTCCAAATCTGTCAGGATGGTTAAAATTAAGCAGAATAAGGAGCTTAAGAGCATTGTTCTTAAGTCGTGGTTTATAACCATATTTGTTTTTTTCATTATGATATATTTTCTTATATGTATTAACAGTGGTGATCTGTTTATGCGGACAGTTATTACATATATCCTTAGCCTGTTTACATAAATCACTATTATTATCAAATACAGTTAAATAATGTTTCCATTTACAGTCAGTACAAGCACTGTTATTATAGTCAATAATCTCTTTTGTAGATTCTATAATCTCCTGATAATTTTTTTGGAGACCAAGTGCCTGTATAAGGACAGCTTTACCAATATTTGCAAAATTATCCACATTAATCACCACCTTTCCAGGCTCTAATTTAACATTAAATGGGTTTTTTTTGCAAATTGATTAATTTACTTTGATTTTATCCACATTAGTGAAAAAAAGACAATTTTTTTCACTTTAATGTCTACATATTTTGAATTTAATGCATTTTTACTTTGATTTTATCTACATAATTTTTTGAAATTTTTTTATGTAGTAATAAATTTGACTTAAAAGACCAAATTACTCTATTTTTATCTACATTTAGATTTATAATAATTATAAAAGTGGATAAAGTTAATAAAATACTAGGATTCAGCTAAAAATGTAGACATATAAAAGTGAAAAACCAACTAAAAAATGTAGAGAATATATATTATAAATTGAATTATAATCTTTATAGAATAAAAAAATGTGTATAAAATAGTTTTATGTGTATAAAATTACTCTAAAACTATCTACATTTTATTATTTTACTCCAAAATTATCTACTATTCTATTTTGTTTAATTAAAATAAAAATAAATTACTCTAAAACTATCTACATTTTTAGAGTAATTTATTTAGAATAGAATATTATGATTTATCAAGAGCATCAAAAAGCTTAGTATTATCAAAATGTAAATCTTCAATTTCTGCATCTGACAATGGCAGGAAATGTATTATGAAAACACCATTTTTTAATTCAAAGCTGCTTATTGCAATATGATTATCAACAAATTCCTGAAGACTTTCCTGAATAAGCTGTAAATTCTTCTTTTTATTTTTGAGTTTAAAACGTACAATTTTCTGAAAATAAGTATAACTATATTCATTCATCTTAGTTTCCTGATTAGCAATCTGTTCACGTTTCATAGCATAGCAGATAATTTTGGAAAGATTATTTTGTAAAACATCATAAGAAGCAGAAGTAATGGATATGAGCTTCTTTTGTATAATAGCATTACTTAATATCTCACCAAACTGGGCAATTGCATAAGGTCTCTCGGCATCTTCTTTAATAGCAATGTTATCAAAAAGGTTAAAATACATTTTGCTTCCTTCTTCTTCGTATGAGAAATTATATTCCACAAGCTTGCGGCAGGAGTTGGAAATTTTATTAAGTACATTTTTTCCGACATGATAATCTACAATTTCTTTACCAAGAGTATTAAGGTCAACAACAACAGATTTTTCTCTTGAAAATTCCTGCATATTAATATTAGATATAAATGCATTAACAAGTTTTAAATCATTAGAATCCATAGATTTAGGAGGGGTAAGTTTTCCATTATTAACGGTAACTTCCAAAAGCTCCTGACCATTCTCATCAGTAATTATTTCCTTAAGAAGATTATTAGATGCTGTTTCCATCATTAATGTAAAAGAAGAAGGACTAAATAATGGTTTTTCTAGTAATTCTTCAGGGAACATCCTTAAATAAGAATCAATGTTGCCGGCAAGTTCACGTTCAATGTATTTCCATGAATTAATAATTAAATCATTTTTTAAGGAATTAAATACTGAGTTGTTAGTATATGTAGAAATTCCTGGAAATGATATCAGTAAACTGTTGGAATCATTTTTCCATTCAGTGGCTTTTTGTTTGTATTCTTCAATAATTTGAGGTATGTCTTTATCTCCAAATATATTAACGTATTGATCAACCGGCATAGAACGCGCCATATTAATAATGGGTGCAAGTGGATGTTTAGCATCTTCAATGCTGATTGTATTAATATCATTTATATATGATTTATACCATCTTGCTCTTTTTTGAAGTCTTGATTTTTTAATCTTACCAATAATAGGTAATAAATCTTCACGGCTTGTTTTACCATCCAGATATTCCATAAGAGTAATATCGATAAGCTCTGCTATAGTATTACAGGGAAACTTGAAAATATCATGTTTTTTATAAAAGAAATCAACGATAGCAGGGTCTATATTTTTTGAAAGTTCTTCGATGAACTGTCTTGAATATTGTTCCATTGTATTCTCCAATTCTTTAAATTAAATATAGGTATAGGCAGTAAATGCCTATGTATAATTATAATTAATTATGTCAGTAAATGCAAATATCATAAAAAAATTATGAGAACAAATCAAAAAGTTGTTTTTATTGTATGGTTATGCTCTTTGGTTATTTTTGATTGTTATAGTATTAATAATTTATAGAAAATTGAAAATGTGTAAATTGAAATACGCTTCTTAATTATTTTTGTTTATTTTAAAGTATGTGGTGAGGGGGAATATGATTGTAAACATATAGACATATGTGGTCAATTATAGTAAAATAATATATGTAATATTTAATATACCAATTTAAAAATAGCAGGAGATTGTATGGATTCAGAAAATAATATAAAAAGCGAGAATTATCTCAGCGATGAATTTATTAATACAATATGGATATTTTTCAGAACAAAATTATCTGACAGGACACAAAAAGAGTATTTTGCTGTTATAAAGAATTTTTCTAAGCTTACAGGAAGAGATCCTTTAAAAATAAATAGAGAAGCTGTTTCAAAATATACAGATTATATAAAAGAAAAACTAGAATCAGGAAGACTTTCGTATACGACTGCTCAGATGAGAATATCGGTAATGAGAACAATTTGCGAATATATCAGATTTATAATGAATGAAAAAGGTTATGAATATTTTAACTATTTTAATGATATTTCACTTCCTGACATTGATAAAACTATAAAAGAAGAGATGCTTCCGACAGTTAATGAATTAAATTACATTCTTGAACAGGCTAAAAAAGATAACAATGATATGGCATTTATAATATTTTCACTTATAATAAAGTGTGGACTTACAAGCAGTGAGATAAGCAGCCTTAATGTAGAATATATTATGCTTGATATAAATAATAATTTCTGTATTAACTTTCCATCTAAAAAAGGAGTTACACGGATTATAAAGCTTCCTGATGATATAAGTGATTTAATAGATTCTTATATAAGTACAAATGCAATATATGAAGGAGCATTATTTTATAATAAACGTAAAACACGCCTTAAAGTAAGGGATGCAGAAAGAATTTTAAATAAATATATCAAAAGAGGAATAGAAAATAAAAAAATACAAAAACATTTTACTATGCAGTCAATGCGTCATGCAGCAATCCAATATATGTTAAAAGGTGGTGCCAGCGAAGAAGCAGTGGCCGATTATACCGGCATAACCACTAAATGGATGCCAAGATACCGAAGAATCGTTAATTCTTCTTTACTTTCTGATGCGGCTGATTATAATATTATTGAAATTCGTTCTAAAAATATGCATTGAGATATTTAAGGGTACTAGATGAAAAATAGTACTTTTCAAGATAGATATTTATGATATAATAATTTTTGTAAACAAGCACATAGTTATGTCAACGTAACTAACTGTTTATAACAATTCCCCCAATGGATCTATGGTAACACATAGGTCCATTTTTTTATATAACTAAAAATACGATATAATCAGAAATTGATAAAACAATTGGTAATTGATTGGAGGCAGAATATGTATTTTGAATATGGCGATGATGAAATTACATATTTAAAAAATAAGGATAAAAAAATAGCAGAAGTAATTGAAAAAATTGGTTTAATTAAAAGAGAAACAGATACTGACTTATTTTCTTCAGTTGTTCACCATATAATTGGACAACAGATATCTACAAAGGCACAGGCAACTATATGGCAGAGAATGAAAAATGACTTAGGTAAAATAAATGCAGAAACAATTTTGTCGGTTGATATTTCAAAATTGCAGTCTTATGGTATAACCTTTAAAAAAGCAGAATATATTACAGATTTTTCCAGAAAAGTTCAAAATAATACATTCAATCTGGAGGCAGTCTATAAAATGTCAGATGAAGAAGCTATAAAAGAATTGAGTAGTCTTAAAGGTATTGGAGTCTGGACAGCAGAGATGATTTTACTATTTTGTATGCAGCGGCCAGATATTTTTAGTTACGATGATCTTGCTATTTTGCGCGGATTACGAATGGTCTATCATCATCGTAATATTGATCGTAAACTATTTGAAAAATATAGGCGGCGTTTCAGTCCATATTGCAGTGTAGCAAGCCTGTATTTATGGGCAGTAGCAGGTGGAGCAATTCCTGATATGAAAGACTATAAGCCAAAAAACAAGAAAAAGCAGAAGCATTAAGATGGTATATAATAATGCAAAATATAAGAATATTCTAATTATTAATTCAGACACATACAACTTCGCTAAATCACGGTTTAACGAAGTTGTATGTGGATATTTAATAGAAGATTCGAATTATATGATTTTATCGAAATTTTTATTAAATAATAATATATTTATCTTATTGCACCGCAGACTGAACATTCATCGTGTGCCTGTGAAACTAATATGGTTTTCTTAACGCCTACTCTTATCTGTTCCAAAGAATAATTACTGCATCCTGTATAAAAATCGCTGGCTACAAGATGTTCGACAACAGCATTAATATCTGTACCAAAATCTTTTTTGCAACCGTTACATACATAATGATCTTCGTAAACAGATGTATAACCTTGGGGCATATATACATATCCGTTATTATCTTTTTTAAGCTCATCTATTGAAATATAATCTTCCTTATATTCATCATTATAATGAATCCAGTTATGTACATGATTTTGAACACATCCATTTATTATATACATATTATCAAATGTACCGGTAAAATCAAATGCCACGCCTCCATTTACTATATACCAGACTCCATAATCATTAGCAGCAAGCCCTGTATAATTAAAATCTACCATTCCATTTGATATCTTCCACCAGCCATATTCATTTTCTGCCATTCCATTATATGTAAAGTCTACGGCTCCATTTGTTATCTTCCACCAGCCATATTCATTCTCGGCTAAACCATTATATGTGAAATCTACAGTCCCACCTGTTATCTTCCACCAGCCGTATTCATTCATGGCTAAACCATTATATGTGAAGTCTACAGTCCCACCTGTTATCTTCCACCAGCCGTATTCATTCATGGCTAAACCATTATATGTGAAGTCTACAGTCCCACCTGTTATCTTCCACCAGCCGTATTCGTTTTCTGCCATTCCATTATATGTAAAGTCTACGGCTCCATTTGTTATCTTCCACCAGCCATATTCATTTTCTGCCATTCCATTATATGTAAAGTCTACGGCTCCATTTGTTATCTTCCACCAGCCGTATTCGTTTTCTGCCATTCCATTATATGTAAAGTCTACGGCTCCATTCGCTATCTTCCACCAGCCATATTCATTTTGTGCCAAACCATTATATGCATAATCAATATTATTATTTACAACATAATACCAGTTACCATCCCAAAGAAGCTGTACACTTCCTCTGATAATATTATCCTGATTATTGTTATCATTCTGATTATCATCATGACTTTCATCCATGTATGGCTTCTGTGCATCTATCCACTTCTTATCTGTTATATAGTTTGATAATACATCGCCATTTTCACTCCTTGCAAGAAAGTATACATTATAATTAATTATGTAATCCGGAAGAACTCTTAAATATTCATCTCTTGTAATTTTATTGCCATATAAAACTATATTTCCACGCAGATTATCCATGCTGTTATAATAATATAAGAAGTCATCAAAATTAACCTTGAAACTACAGCTTTCAAATAATGCCTTTAGAGGTTCAATATTACTTATTTTATTATTTTGTAATTTTAATTCATTTAAAGAAGCATATTGTGAGAGTGCTGCTATATCACTTATATTATTATTATCCAAGTATAACGTTGACATATTATAAGCATTTTTAATTGGACTTATATCTGTAATATTATTGTCATTTAACTCATGCTGGTTTAAATTATTACAGTTATTCAATGCACTGATATCACTTACATGATTATTCCCAAGATTTAACATAATAAGCTGTTCCATCCCGGAAATGCCGCTGATATCAGATATATTATTATTATTAAGTGAGATATATTTAATACTCTTATTCCCCTTGAATACATTTATGTCTGATATATTATTATTATCCAGACTTAAATATTCCAGATATTTTAAATCTGCTAATGATGGTATATTTTCAACTTTATTGTTATCTAAATATATATGTGTAAGGTATTTTTTATTATTTAATGCACTTATATCTTTAATATTATTATCTGTTGCTGAAAAAAATGTCAGTTGTAACGGTGCTAATGCACTGATATCACTTATGTTATTATTACATATTGTTATGGTTTCAAGACTCTTCATACTGCCAAGCTCAGTTATATCTGATATATTATTGTTATCCAGATATAATGAATGTGTTCCCTTAAGACATGAAATCCCCTTAAGGCTGTTAATATTGCAATCTCTTAAATTAACTGTATACACATCATTTGTTTCATCAGCCGTAAGTATGCCATCATTATTACTGTCACATTCATTTAATAACGCTTTATATAGATTACCATCCGGAATACCATTTTCATCATTTGTTATAATCTGATTATCAGCTTCCTGTGCATAGATTGTATTAATAGAATGTGTTACAGGAACTTTCATTGCAGCCAATGTACAACCAATAAATACTGCCGCTTTAAAAAGCTTATATTTCTTCATATGCTTCTATCCTTTCTTAATATTACTATTGTTAATTTCATAATTATAATATAAAAAAACAGCTTATCCTTGTCATTTTTTTTATTTTGATTATTATTTTAACCATACATATCAGTTATTTTCATTATTTATGCTGTCTGCTTTCACTGTTCTTAACTTTTTAAAATTCTAAAGTTTTCAGTAATACATCCTTCTTATATTTAATTGTTGTATATTGTATATAACCTTGATTGTGTTATAAAAATGTATATTAAAAATCAGCAGATATTATCATACTCTTTATAAAATATGATAATATCTGCTGATTAAATAATCAAAATATTTTTAAATTACCGGTTGCTTAACTCTGCAAACTTTTCAAGCTGTGCCTTCGCCTTGCCTGAATTAATTATATTCCTTGCCTTATCAATTGCTTCATTCATTGTAATTCCATCAGATGCAATATAAATTGCGGCACCGGCATTAAGAAGCACTGCATCCAGCTTTGCGCCCTGTTTTCCCTCTAATATATCAGTTGCAATCTTTGCATTTTCAACCGGAGTACCACCGATAAGCTCTTCCTTTTTACATCTTTTAAGTCCGAACATTTCAGGAGTTATTTCATAACTTTTAAATTCTCCATTTCTTACTTCACATACCTTGGTTGGTGCACTCAAAGATATCTCATCTATGCTGTCAGTTCCATAAACAACCATAGCTTTTTTAACTCCAAGGTTAGAAAGGACATGTGCAAGCGGCTCAACAAGAGCTTCTGAATATACACCTAGTAACTGCATCGAAGCTCCTGCCGGGTTAGCAAGAGGTCCTAAAATATTAAATAATGTTCTTATTCCCATTTCTTTTCTTATCCCGCCAACAAAACGCATTGCCGTATGATACTTTTGTGCAAATAAAAAACAAATGTTGATTTCTTTAAGAATCTGGGCACTTCTGGCAGGTGCAGCATCAATCTTGACACCAAGTGCTTCAAGACAGTCTGCAGTTCCACATTTACTGGAAGCTGCCCTGTTACCATGCTTTGCAACAGGTATACCGGCAGCCGATACTACCAGGGATGAAAGTGTTGAAATATTAAATGTATTAGAGCCGTCCCCACCTGTTCCAACAATTTCTAATACATCCATATCATTTAAAAACTTCTCACAATGACTTCTCATAACCTTAGCTGCAGCTGTGATCTCATCTATTGTTTCACCCTTCATTGCAAGTGCAGTAAGAAATGATGCTTTCTGTGCATCTGTTGCCTGATTTGTCATAATCTCTTCCATTACCTGTTCCATAATTTCTGTACTAATATTCTCTCTTTTTACTAATGTGCTGATGGCTTCTTTAATCATATTACTATCTCCTTCTTAGATATATTTTTATGATATCAGACAGCAGGACTTATCTCATATTAATCTGATTTACAGCATATAAAAAAGTCCTCGACTAATATCATCTGATAATAGTCAAGGACGAATTATAATCTCCGCGGTGCCACCTTGATTTGTGAAATATCACACACTTAGCGAAATACTGACATATTTCCGGCAACTAACGTATGCCATACGTCATGGATACTAAAAATATTCTTTTTCACCATGCCCTCCGCGGTCCATTTAACTATCTGCATCTCTATCCGGCTTCCACCTGCCCGGACTCTCTGTAAGCGCATATATAATTTTTATCTCCGCATCAACAGTTTATTAATTATTAAAATTTCTGTTTATAATTTAACCCCATACTTTTGATTTGTCAAGCAAATAAATAATTTTTTACGATTTTTTGCATTATTTCACAATAATACTTAGAATTTTATATCAAACTGTAATTAATATGATCTAAACACATTTTATCTATATAATATCAGAAAATAAAATCATATTTTCTTTTAATAATGCTATTAGATTTTCAGCTTTAAATATATCATCAAATATAAATTCTTCTGCTAATACTTCAAGATTATCCTCTGAATATTCAACTTCTCTTGAAAATATATGTACAGTATCTATTCTATCCTGTAAATCAAACATTTTATCATTCTTTAACCATCTGACAATATCCATATCTCTTATAACAAAAAAATTAGTAACTGCCAACTGTACCTTTCCAAATACATCATGGTCATATGCAGCCTTCATAAAATATCTGAATATAAAATACTTAAGCATATTGCAATATTCATAATCTCTGTCCTTTATAAGAGTCCAGTATTCTTTTAGAACCTTATTATACTGTTCTTTTGAAGTATCCTCATCATAGAGTATTTCAAAGATATCATTTATAGTCTCCGGCCATTGCTCATTTAAAATTTCAAGCTCATTATAAGCCATAATAATATTTGAAACATTCCCCGAATATCCGGTAGCAATATTATCATACTTTGTCTTAACACTGCTTAACCCTTTTGTTTTTAAATCATTGATATAATGTCCGATTTTTACAAAGTCGTTTAAATTTATTAACGTCTGTATATCATGTCCGATTGCAATAAGGTATATCATTTTCTGATACAAATTAATGTTTTCATTATCAAGCATGTTAAATATTATATCACGTAATTCAAATAAATATTCTGAAAGTCCGCTGTCAAATTCTTCATCTTCAATCTCTTCTTCGTCAATATCAATACTTACAAGTAAGAAAGGCTTTTTATCAGTTAAAATAATGCGTTCAGCTTCCTCACAGGCAAGACCGATTCCCATCTCTTTAATATTTCCGAAGTACTCCGTATACCTCGGAAATTGTGTACACACAACGCCCATCTTATCTTCGCCCAGTTCTTTGTAAATCTCACAAAGATTATGATTATCAAGGAACGGACATTTACCATCCTTAAGCTTAAAGCAGTATTCATCCGTCCTTCCTATTGCTTTTCTTAACCTGTCACCAAATTCACCTGGAAGATTAAGATAATAATTAGCAGTTTCATCATCTATATCTATTTCCCAACCACCGATACAACAGTTATCTTTACACTCGGAGGCAATACATGTAAATTCATCATAATAATGTGGAACACGTTTAATCATATATTTTATCCTTTCATAAATATAATATTATGTATAACTAATTTTTAATGCATATAATTTATAACAGCAATCAATGAACAAATATCCTATAAAAAATATTGATTATACAAAATCTATACAGGTAACAAATGCATTATTTCCAAGCGGTTCACGCCTGTCATAATCATACATGACAAACTGGATATTTTTATCTTTTGTAATACATTCCTGCTCTTTATTATTAAAACCTGTATTTTTAAGAAAATTATCTGTTTTGATTACAATATTATTGATATTATTCTGCTTTGTAATTACAGCTTTTATATCAGTAGTAAATATATCAATATGCGAATTTTTTGGTGCAGCAATATATGTATATAACTGTCTTATAATTGATTTATAATTATCAATAACTATTGCAAATTCAGGTCTTGTTTTTAGATTTTCTCTTAAAAACAAATCAAATACCAGCACCTGCTCAAAATATTTTATCGCTTCTACAACTTCTGCTTCTTTATAATTGTCATTTATCCACTGTCTGATACAATCCATAAGTATATTATATCTTGTAATACGTGAATGTTTTATTCCATTAAGATTATTATCCTGATAATATTTTGCAAGATATTCATACAAATCAAATTCAGAATCAAATAATCTTACCCATTCATCAATTGTATTAACATATTGCCTGCTGTTATAATACAATTCAACCATTTCTTCAATCTGCTTTAAATATAATATGTCATCATAAGATACCCAGTTGGTATACAAAACCTCATAAGGTGCCATAGACTTATATACAATTCCATATTCATCAGCCATCCTATGCATTTTTGAGCCCTTAAGAACCTTTAAAAAGCCAAGCTGTAACTGTTCAGGTCTTAATCTGTATACATAGTTGAATGAATGTTTAAAACTATTTACATCCTCATATGGAAGTCCTGCTATAAGGTCAAGATGCTGATGTACATTTCCTGCACTGTCAACTTTTTTAACAACGTCTGATAAAATATCAAGATTCATAACCCGGTCTATTGCCTGTATAGTCTTAGGATTAACCGACTGGACACCAATTTCCAATTGTATAAGCCCAGGACGCATTGTATTAATTATATCAATCTCATCCTGCTTTAATAAATCTGCAGCAATTTCAAAATGAAAATTAGTAATTCCATTATCATTTTCTTTAAGAAATGTCAAAAGTTTCAATGTCCTGTTATGATCACAGTTAAATGTTCTGTCAACAAATTTGACCTGTGAAACCTTAATATCGAGAAAATATTTCAGCTCTTTAAATACAAGAAAAAGGCTTCTAAATCTTACAGACTTCTCAACTGATGACAGACAATAGCTGCATCCAAACGGACAGCCTCTGCTGCTTTCATAATATATTATCTTATTTTCAAAGGATGACATATCTTTATATACAAATGGAATATCATCCATATTAAGCAGACCGCGTGATGGTGTCGTTATATAATCACCATCTATATTAATGCTTATTCCATTAACAGTTCTTAATTTATCATTAATAAAATTAATGTCAAAATATTCATTTTTACAACTATAACCATTGAAATATACGTTACATAGCTGTGTAAATGTCTCCTCACCCTCGCCTATCATAACTCCTTTAATATATGGATGCTTTTTTAACACGCTGACAGAATCATAAGTAACCTCAGGTCCTCCAAGCCATATATCCATATCTGGCATAATTTTTTTTAATTCACATGCACACTCATATACATATTCGATATTCCAAAGATAACATGAAAATGCAATAACATCCGGCTTTCGTTTATAAATCTCTCTTATATAATCGTCTACATACTGGTTAATTGTAAATTCTGCTATCTCAACATCTGCTATACCACCTTTTGATTCATGGTATGCTTTAAGACTGTATATCGCCAGATTGGAATGAATATATTTTGTATTTATGGCAGTAAGTAAAAACTTCATAAATAAAACCCTTTCGTTTTTGTAAGCGGAAATCCACTACCTTTAGGTGTTGGGTATTTTGACATTTCATCTTTTCCACTTGTAATTATAAAAAATGTTACTGTCCACTGAATAAAATATGTTTTCAGATAAACAGTAACAATCAAATATTTTAATTATCTACAATTACATCGGCAAGCTGATATCTTATTATTCCATCAATATCCTTTAATGCAAGCTCTACCTGATATCCTATCTTACCGGCACTAAACATTATAGTGTCATAATCTGCTGCTTCTTTTTGAAATGTAGTCACAAATTGTTTTTTCATTCCTATAGGAGAACAGCCGCCATGAATATAACCTGTAAGTGGAAGAAGCTCTTTTGATTTTAACATCTCAACTGATTTTTCTTTAACAGCCTTTGCCGCCTTCTTTAAGTCAAGCTCATGTTCTACAGGAATAACAAATACATAATAGTTCTTTGATTTACCAACTGTTACAAGTGTCTTAAATACCTGCTCTGGGTCCTGTCCTAACACACTTGCAACCTCTGTTCCACTGATAGCATCTGTTGCAGAATAATTATGCGGAATATATTTTACCTTTTTCTTATCAAGAATCCTCATAACGTTAGTCTTTTCTTCCATTATAAATCACCAATCCCTTTAAATAAAACAATTTCTATACAAGACGTGTCGTCCATCTGGTACAATCCCATACATCTGTTGCAAGTCCTTCGTAAAATTCAGGTTCATGGCATACCATAAGAACACTGCCTTTATATTCTTTTAAAGCTCTCTTTAGTTCATCCTTTGCATCTACATCAAGATGATTAGTAGGCTCGTCAAGAAGAAGGATATTAGTTTCCCTGTTAATAAGCTTGCATAATCTTACCTTTGCCTGTTCACCACCACTTAATACACGCACCTTACTTTCAATATGCTTCGTTGTAAGACCACATTTTGCAAGTGCCGAACGGACTTCATACTGTGTATATCCCGGAAATTCTTCCCATATCTCTTCAAGACATGTATTATCCTTATCACCTGACATCTCCTGCTCAAAGTAACCAATCTCAAGATAATCTCCAAGCTCTACACTACCACTTACAGGCTTAATAAGACCTAATATACTCTTTAAAAGAGTGGTCTTTCCTATACCATTAGCACCGATAAGCGCAATCTTTTGCCCTCTTTCCATAGAAAGATTAAGTGAACTTGATAATGGCTCATCATAACCTATTACAAGATTGTCTGTCTTAAATATATATCTTCCCGGAGTCCTTGCCGTCTTAAAGTTAAATTCAGGTTTTGGTTTATCCTTTGCAAGCTCTATCATATCCATATTGTCAAGCTTTTTCTGTCTTGACATAGCCATATTTCTTGTAGATACTCTTGCCTTATTACGTGCAACAAAATCTTTAAGGTCTGCAATCTCTTTCTGCTGCCTGTTATACGCTGCTTCCATCTGTGCTTTTTTAACCTCATAAACCTCCAGAAATTTATCATAATCACCAACATAACGGTTAAGCTTCTGGTTGTCCATATGATATATAATATTAATTACACTATTTAAGAATGGTATGTCATGTGAAATCAGTATAAATGCATTTTCGTACTCATTAAGATATCTCTTTAACCACTCAATATGCTCAACATCTAGATAATTAGTAGGCTCATCAAGAAGCAGTATGTCGGGTTTTTCAAGGAGGAGTTTTCCTAATAACACCTTAGTTCTCTGCCCTCCACTTAAATCGCATACATCCTTATCAAGACCAAGATCAAGAAGCCCTAATGCTCTTGCCACCTCTTCAACCTTTGAATCTATCATATAGAAATCATGCATTGTAAGCATATCCTGAATAGTTCCAAGCTCTTCCATGTAGCTTTCCATCTGCTGTTCATCGGCTTCACCCATAAGAGAACATATCTCATTCATACGTTCTTCCTGTTTATATAAGAAATCAAATGCCGATGCCATTACAGAGCCAATAGTCATTCCCTTTTCAAGAACAGCATGCTGGTCAAGATAACCCACTCTTACATTCTTAGACCACTCAACCTTTCCCTCATCCGGCATAAGCTTACCTGTTATAATATTCATAAAAGTAGACTTACCCTCACCATTGGCACCGACAAGTCCTATATGTTCACCTTTTAATAATCTGAATGACACATCTTCAAAAATAGCCCTGTCACCAAAGCCATGCGACAAATGCTCTACATTTAAAATACTCATAAATTTCCTCTCTTTTTATAAGCAGCAATTTATAATGATATTATATTAAATTGTGCAAGTGAATATACGACAAGAATTACTATTAAAAATACAGGAGCAATATATTTTATAACTATCTCATATATAGTCTTTCTTTTAAAATGCTCACCATTTTTACATACCTCTTCTATAATTATCTTTGTTCCAACATTCCAGCCTATAAGTATGCTTGTACATAATGCAACAATAGGCATTATAACGCTGTTACTTATATAATCAAAGAAAGTAAGGAAATCCATTCCAAGAAGAGTTATTCCTGACCAGATACCATTTCCAAGTGATGATGGTACTCCAAGTATTATACATATAACAAATATTATTGCACATGACTTAAGTCTTGTTATATTAAACTTATCCATAAGCATGGATGTTATGGCTTCCATAACCGATACAGAGCTTGTAATTGCAGCAAAGAACACAAGGACGAAGAACAGTAAACCAAGTATTACTCCACCCTTCATCTGTGCAAATACCTTTGGCAATGTTATAAACATAAGTCCGGCACCACCGCTTGACATACCTGCTTCACCACTGAATACATATACAGCAGGAATAACCATCATACCGGCAAGCAAAGCTATTATAGTATCAAATATCTCTATCTGATTGACTGACTTTACAAGACTTACATCATCTCTTGTATATGAACCATATGTTATCATAATACCCATGGCAAGACTCATTGAATAAAACATCTGTCCCATTGCAGCACATACTGTCTTTAATGAAAACTTTGAAAAATCCGGAAGAAGGTAATATTTTACCCCATCTAATGCTCCCGGTATTGTACATACGTATATCGAAATAGCTGCTGCCAGAACAATAAGCAATGGCATAAGAACCTTGCTGAACTTTTCAATTCCCTTTTCTACACCTAATATAACTATTACTGATGTAAGCACTAAAAATATTATAAAGAATACAAGCGGTGCATATTCCTTACCTATAAATCCACCAAAATAACCATCCTGAGCTGCATCTGCTGTCTGTCCTGTAATATAAACAGTGATATACTTAGTTACCCATCCACCGATTACACAGTAATATGGAAGAATAATTACTGGTACACTGAATGCAAGCCATCCAAGGAATTTATAATTCTTATTAATCTTTGCATATGCCTTGATAGGACTCAGCTTAGTCTTTCTTCCTATTGCAATCTCTGTTGTCATTAATGTAAAACCAAAAGTAAGTGCCAGAATAATATATACAAGAATAAATATTCCTCCACCATATTGCGCAGCAAGATATGGAAATCTCCACAGATTACCAAGTCCTACGGCACTTGAAGCCGCAGCAAGTACAAAGCCCAGACTTCCTGTAAAACTACTTCTTTTCTTTTCCATTATTAAAATACCTTTCTGATTTTCTTTTATATACTAATTTGTTTATTTTATCTAAATTATATATATTTTTCAATATATATACACGATTTGGATAAATATTCATAAATTCTGAATAAATATTCAATTCATAAATGCTAAAAGTCAGAAAAACTGACCGTCAGTTAGCTGCAGGATTTGCAAGTGTAACTTGAATTATAGCCTTGAAACACAAAAAAACATATGTGGCTGCCGTATTTATAACAACTTATATAAGCTAACAACTTATGCATTAAATAAATATCTTATATAAGATTCTTATTACGACAACCACATATGTAATCATCTTCATACCAAATATGTAATTATACTACCTGCCCACAGCATTATTACGTTCCCTTATTACACATATCGGACATAGACACTTACCATCCTTAAACTGCCATCCCTGCTGTCTTAACATAACCTCAACTGCTGCCTGTGATGCATATGGTATATCATCTATTCTGTTACATCTGTCACACCTTGCGCCTGCCACTATCATAATAATATCCTGCCTTTCTAGTCATTAAACTTTCTATAATATACAAGCAATCTGTTTCCATGCACTTTAACTTTCTTTAATTGAACCTTACCATCTAAAAATTCCTGTGGAACATTATTAATAAAATACTTCTGAAACATCGCACTCATCTGGATATTCCTTGACCTTTGTAATGCTGCAAATATAAAAATAATAAATACACTGACAATCTTAATAAAGATATTAGTATTATACCAGTACATAAGTAAAAGTTTCTCTGAAAAAAGAGATACAACTGTACAGATAAGAATAACATAAATTATAGTATTAATGTATGCCTTAATCCAGTCAGTTAAATTTAATGCAGCTAATTTTGAATAAAAATTATGATAGTTTCTAGATTCTTCATCTGTTATAGCCAGTTCATATATTTCCATACTAATCTCCCTTCTTCCATATATTACAAAATTCATTTCATATTTTATAACCATTATCCAATCATGTACTAAAATTATCATTACAACAGATACGATAATAATCGTAAAACATCTATTACATATATTATATAAATTTTTATCTGCCACTTCAATAATTAAAATAAAAAATATGTTAAATTTTTGTTACATTATTAACATGTGAATACTAATATTCATACTGACTCCTGTAAATGTATATATTTTAAATACTCATCACATAAATCCAGTTATTATATCATAATCTTATATGAAAAAATCAGCAGAACTAACCAGCCTCTCACAGCAGGATTCACAAACAGATCTTAAATTACGAAACAGTTATATCATATAATTTTTTATAAATACCATCCTTTTCTATAAGCTCATTATGGCTTCCCTGTTCTGCTATTCCATCTTCTGTAAGCACCATAATATTTTTTGCATTCCTTATAGTTGATAATCTGTGTGCTATTACAAAAGTCGTTCTGTTTTCTGCCAGCTTTTCAAGGGACTCCTGTACAACCCTTTCACTTTCATTATCAAGTGCACTCGTTGCCTCATCGAATATAAGTATTGAAGGATTCTTTAAAAATACCCTCGCTATGGATATTCTCTGTTTCTGTCCACCTGAAAGTTTCACGCCACGCTGTCCTATATCCGTATTGTATTTATCTGGAAGTGACATGATAAACTCATGCGCATTTGCTTTTTTTGCAGCCTCTATTACATCATCATAAGAGGCATCGAATCTTCCATAAGCTATATTATCAAATATTGTTCCTGCAAACAGATATACATCCTGCTGGACAACACCAATATTTTCACGAAGTGACTTTAATGTAATATCCCTGATATCGTGCCCATCTATAAGGATTCTTCCACTGTCAACATCATAGAAACGTGGAATAAGACTACATAATGTACTCTTTCCTGCTCCTGATGGTCCTACCAGTGCAGTATATGAACCGGCTGTTGTCTTAAAACTTACATTTTTTAATACATCAGTTCCATCATTATAGCCAAAACAAACATTGTCAAATTCCACATCACCTGCTATATCATCATATGCTTTAGCAGATTCACTGTCTTTAATATCCGGTTCAATATTTAAGATTTCCATAAACCTTTCAAAACCTGAATAACCATTCTGGAACTGTTCGGTAAAATCAACCAGGGTTTTAACCGGCTCTGTAAATACATTAATATAAAGAAGAAATGTTACCATGTCAGTTACATTTATAATATTCTTGGTAACACATATTCCTCCTGCAACAATTACACATACATTAATCATCGTTGTAAATGCTGTAAGTCCTGCCTGATAACCACCCATATACTTATAACTATTCTTTTTTGCTTCAAGGAATCTGTCATTTCCATTCTTGAATTTTTCTCTTTCAGCCCTTTCATTTGCAAATGATTTGACAACTCTTATTCCTGAAAGATTGTCTTCTATCTGGGCATTTATATCGGCAATTTTTATCCTGTTCTGTCTGAATGCCGCTTTCATACGTTTATTAAAGAAATATGCATATATAAGCATAAGCGGCACAAGAATAAATGCTGCCAGTGTAAGGTATCCACTTATATTGAAAAGTATAATAAATGCACCTGCAATTTTTATAACAGATATAACAATATTTTCAGGTCCATGATGCAAAAGCTCTGTTATATCAAATAAATCAGATGTAATTCTTGACATAAGCTGTCCGACCTTCTGATTATCATAAAATGAAAATGACAGCTTCTGATAATGTGCAAATATATCCCTACGCATGTCATATTCCATCCTTGCACCCATTACATGACCATAATTGGCAATGTAATAATTACAATATGCCTGAATAAGAACAAGTATTGTCATGCTTACTGTTATTAATAATATCATATTCCAGGCCTTATCAGTCTCCATATATATTACTGTTGATGTAACATATCTTACAACTAATGGAATTGTAAGCGCTATCAGTGCCGACAACATTGCAAAGAACATATCCTTTAAAAATACGGCTTTGTAAGGTTTATAATATGATATCATCCTTTTCAAATTACTGCTCATCTTTTTACTCCTATTTTATTAATATCATTTATAATACAGACATTTTTATATTAATATCAACAATTAACTCATGTCTTATTACTCAATATTTTATTGTGATTTTTCACACTGCTTAAAGAGGCTTATTTGTTTAGCCTGCATTAAAGTCTGTCAATATAATACTGTAATTTCTACATATTAAAAGGGTCTGTTATATAATAAATATTTTATCATAATAATCCATACATATTAATTCTTATGATAAAAATAATTATAATAACAGCCCCTGTCAATTATATTATGAAATAAATATTAATAATCACTTAATATCTCTTCAATATATTTAATCGAAATATCCAGATAATTAGAAATCTCATATAATGGAATACCATTATCATGCAGTATAAATATCAGTTCATTTGTAGAAGTTCCCTTTTGCTTTTCTGCATGAATAAAATAACGAATCTGCTCTTCATTCATAACAATTACCTCACTTTTTACACAATCCCCATACAGGTATAATGCCAGATACTGTAAAAACCGGCTTCCTGATTTTTTTAATCATATCAGACAAACTCCTATTATACAAGTCTTTTTATAATATTTTCCGAATATATAATATATTACTGATTATAATTAGTCCATAACATCGGTTTTATGCTCATATGATATCATATGAACAATAAAATGTTACTATATCTGCTTTGACAGATTAATCATCTCAATAGCTCCGACAGCACAGTCATACCCCTTATTACCTGCCTTAGTTCCTGCTCTTTCAATTGCCTGCTCGATATTTTCTGTTGTAATTACACCAAACATTACAGGGATATCTGTCTGTAAACTTACCGCTGCTATTCCCTTTGAAACTTCGTTGCATACATAATCATAATGTGTTGTAGAACCTCTTATAACAGCTCCAAGACAAATTACGGCATCATATTTTCCCGATTTTGCAAGCTTTGAAGCCATAAGCGGAATCTCAAATGCTCCCGGAACCCATGCAAGTGTTATATCATCATCATCTACATTATGTCTTACAAGCCCGTCAACACAGCCGGAAACCAGCTTTGATACGATAAATTCATTAAACCTTGCTGCAACAATTGCAATCTTTACTCCATCTGCTACTAATTTTCCTTCTAATACTTTCATAATAATCTCCATTTCATAATTTATTTATAAATAATTCCCTTTCAGCCAGCAGGGATTAAATATCATTACACAGTATACATATGTCCCATTCGTTCTGCCTTGGTCTTTAAATAAAACATATCTATCTTATTAGGCTCTATCACTATAGGAACTCTTTCTACTATTTCCATGCCAAATTTATCTATTGCATATATTTTCTGTGGGTTGTTTGTCATAAGCCTTAGTTTTTTTACACCTAAATCCTTTAACATCTGTGCACCTTCCCAATATTCCCTTAAATCCTCAGGAAATCCCAGTTTAAGGTTAGCATCGACCGTATCAAATCCCTGCTCCTGCAATTCATATGCCTTAAGCTTATTAATAAGACCTATGCCGCGCCCCTCCTGCTTCATATATAAAAGGACTCCTCTTCCTTCCTGCTGAATCATCTGCATTGACCTTGCAAGCTGCTCACCACAGTCACACCTCATTGAACCAAATGTATCCCCTGTAAGACACTCTGAATGTACCCTGCATAAAACAGGCTGTCCGTCAGCAATATCTCCTTTAGTCAGTGCAATATGATAATTACCTGTAATACTGTTTACATATCCGCTTATTTCAAACTCACCATATTTTGTAGGCATCTTTGCCTTAGCCTGTCTTATCATAAGCTTTTCATTTAATCTTCTGTAATCCTGCAGTGCCTTAATTGTTATTATCTTAATATTATGTTTTTTTGCAAATTCCTTAAGCTGTGTAGTCCTCATCATTGTACCGTCATCTTTCATAATCTCACAACAAAGACCACACTCCTTAAGTCCTGCAAGCCGGCATATATCAACAGTTGCCTCTGTATGTCCGTTTCTTTCAAGTGTTCCACCACTTTTTGCCACAAGTGGAAACATATGTCCCGGTCTTCTGAAATCCTCCGGCTTTGCATTATCCTCGACTGCTTTTATAGCGGTCATTGAACGCTCAACCGCTGATATTCCTGTCGTAGTATCAACATGGTCAATTGAAACCGTAAATGCCGTTTCATGGTTATCCGTATTATTAATTGTCATCGGATTAAGACCAAGCTTAGCTGCCAAATTACTGCTCATTGGCATACAGATAAGCCCTTTTCCATAGGCTGCCATAAAATTAACATTTTCTGTAGTGGCATATTCTGCCGCACATATAAAATCACCTTCATTTTCCCTGTCAGGATCATCTATTACCATTATAATTTTCCCATTCTTTATATCATTTAAAGCTTCATCAACTGTATTAAATTCCTGCATATATTCCTTCCTTTCGATTTATTCATATAAATATCAGAAAAAACCATTTTCACTTAAAAAATCCATTGTAATATCAATTGGCTTTTTACTATGCATATTATCATTATCAGGATTAATGTATTTTGATGTTTTATAACCATCCTGATCCATACATATATTGTTTTGTGAATCTGTATAATATTTAACAAAGTTTTCAACATATTTTCCAATTACATCACATTCCAAATTAACTGTATCGTGCTTTTTCTTATCAAGCAGAATCGTCTGCTGTCCGGTATGCGGTATTATTGATACTGCAAAACCATCTTCCTTTACATAAGCAACTGTAAGGCTTATTCCATCAATTGCAATCGAACCTTTTTTTACAATATTCTTTAAAATATTAGCGGGTGTTTTTATTTCAACAATCACTGCATTATTTTCACGTCTTAAATCCGCAATAGTTCCACATGTATCAATGTGTCCCGATACTATATGTCCTCCAAATCTTCCATTTGCCGCCATGGCTCTTTCAAGATTGACACGGCTTTCAGGCTTTAGACTTCCAAGATTAGTACATCTTAAAGTCTCTGGCATGACATCAACAGTAAACTCATCTGCCGTATAAGATGTAACTGTAAGACATACTCCGTTTACTGCTATGCTGTCGCCTATATTGACATCTTCTAATACCTTTTTTGCCTTTATTATTATTCCACCTGATAACATTCTTTTCACATGTCCGATTTCTTCAATTATTCCTGTAAACATAAGATTTTACATCTCCCTCAATTAAAAAATCTCCATCAAATGAAGTTATCTTTGAATTAACAACCTTATATGATTCTGATACATTATCAATTCCATATCCTCCAACGGGTGTAACAGAGGCTTCTCCGCCAAATATCTTCATTCCGATATATCCATAAATATGCTGTATTATCCCAGCCTGTAAAGCACTATAGTTAAGTTTCGCACCTCCTTCAAGCAATATACTATCAATCTGCATATCATGTAAAAGTCTCATAAGATAGTTAAGGTCAATATGATCATCCTTTAATGGAACTTCTAATATCTGTATACCCATTTCTATTAATTGACTGCGTTTTTTTAATATTTTCTCATAATCTGACCGGTTAATATTAATACTGTCAGCCTTATCAATATCACTATTATTATCTGTGATACATTCATCTTTATTATCCGGCATTTTTCCCATTGCAATGATTGTCTTATATTTATCAGCCGTTCTGCATATATTGCTGTCAAGCGGAATCCTAAGCTTTGTATCACATATTATCCGTATAGGAGATATACCATTTTGTATACGGCAGTTCAATGTAGGATTATCTTTTAAAACAGTTCCTATGCCTGTCATTATCGCAGTATATTTATGCCTTAAGAAGTGTACATGCTTTCTGCACTCTTCATTAGTAATCCACTGTGACTTTCCCGTTCTTGTTGCAAGCTTGCCATCCATTGTCATTGCATATTTCATGGCAACATATGGTGTATCATGCGTTATGTAATGAAAAAACACCGGATTTAATTCATCACATTCATGTCTTAATATATCCTCATATACCTTTATACCATGCTCTCTTAAGATTCTTACTCCGTTGCCTGCAACTTTGGGATTAGGATCTCTTGAACCTATATACACTGTACTGATACCAGCATTAATTATTGCATCTGTACATGGTGGTGTCTTTCCATAATGGCAACACGGTTCTAATGTTACATAAATAGATGCTCCTTCCATACTCTCCTTACATTTCATAATAGCATTGCGCTCAGCATGAAACTCACCACATTTATGATGGTAATCCTCACTGATAATTTTCCCGTCCTTTACAATCACAGCACCTACAAGCGGATTAGGATGAACACTTCCTGTTCCTTTTTTTGCAAGCATAATTGCTCTTGTCATATACTCTTCATAACTGTCCATAAAGCTCCTTTCCTATCTTCAGCAGCTTTTTTCCAACAAAAAAAGCCCTGAATCAAATGATTCAGAGCCGTATACTCATTATATAAGTTATTAATATTATTATCCTATTAAGATTAATCAGCTGCCTTATATGCAATATTCATCAGAATATATAGAATTATTAAATAAACTTAAAATGTAATTTAATAAATATTGTGGCTGTTAATATTAATCCTGCCTATAATAAATTATTATATCCGATAATAAATATCAAACTATATTATATATAACCTTCTTTCATCCAGACTGTACTGTCGGCTTCGGAATTACACCGAATCTGCTATGAAGCTCGTGGGCTGTTACCACCGGTTGGGACTTACACCCGACCCTGAAGATATATTTTATTTTCAAAGAAAGTATAGCACTTAACTTTAAGTATTTCAAGTTGATTTTTTCAGTTTTTTCTTCTTTGACATATAATATAAAAAAATTGCAAAACATATACATAATATTTTGAATATATTATTTAAGATTGTATTGTCATTTATAGTAATTTGAGAAAATGTATTAATCAACGCATGTGTCATTACACATATCCACAGACTATCTGAATATGCAAATAATGCTGATAAAATAAAACAATTTGTTAATAATCCCAATAAAAAATAAGGAACATTAACAAGCTGCATACTGCCATCAATATAAAAAAACATGAAATGCCATATGCTCCAACACAAAAAAGTAATAATCGTTGCAGCAATATATGGAATCCTTTTTTCTAAGTAAGGTTGAAATGAATATCTCCATCCTATTTCTTCTATTCCACCAAACGCAATTGCTTTAATAAAAAGAATCAATAGAAACAATAAACCTTCTATTTTAAATCCTTTACTTACTATTACAGAACAAAAATCCATAAATAAAAACATCATTACCATTGCATATATTTTAATTGATTGTTTTATATTAAAAAAATCTTTTAAGATACTTAATGGTCTTTTATCGTTATATCTAATCTGGTAAATCACTCCCCAAAATGCCGATGACATACCACCAAATATAATAAGCACAATTCCAAACAAGGAATTATATCCTAATTCATATCCTTCCTCTTTTAATATTCCGGCTATTACTGTAACAACAGTTATCTGAAGAAATGTCGGAAATAAAAAACCTTTTATAATTGCTTTATTATTCATAACCCATTCCTTTAATAATTAATTTGTGATTTGTTGAAACAAGGGTGTAGAGACGGGCAGGATGTGGCTGATATGTAAGATTTGTACGCTGATAGGAAGAACTAAGTCGCTCTAGAAGATGAGCATGCATTTCTTATAGGCAGGCTGGGTCGCTGCAAGCGGCAGGACGCCGCATTTGGCACGACCCGGACGGTATCGGTACATTAAATGCTCATCTGTAGAGTTTCTTAGCACTCATCCATCGTTTTAAAATTCCCAATACAATCCGCCACTTCCCAACTACACCCCCCCATTTCAACAAATCTCAATTTAAAATACTCTCCAGCATATACACTCTGTTAAATGGAAATGAAAAATAATATCCATCAACAAAGTCTTTTGTCAAATCAATTATCTCTTTTGCTATCTGTATACCAACAGCTTCACCCTGCTTTTTATCTGCTTCCTTGTCATATCTTGCAATAACTTCATCTGTTATATTAATTCCTGTCATCTCATTTTTCATAAACAGTGCATTTTTATAACTTACAAGTGGCATTATTCCGCATAAAATTGTCGCACCGGTTTCATTTTTTATATGTCTTATCCTGTCTACGTCAATCCCGGTAAATGCAGGCTGTGTAAAGAAAAATGTTGCTCCCGCAGCCATTTTTTTCTTTACTCTGTTAATCTCTACATCAAGATTCTTTCTTGTATGATTAATAGCTCCGCCATAGACAAGTGGAGACTCCTTAAACTGCTCCTCATTCATATCCGCAATAATTTTCATAAGACCTACAGAATCAAAGTTAAATACCGACTTGACAGACTGTCTCATCACTGATGGAATAGGATCTCCTGTCACCACAAGAAAATTATTAATATTATTAATATGTGCTCCTAAGAGCTGTGAACGTATTGCAATTGCATTTTTATCACGACAGCACAAATGTGGCATTACACATATTCCCGTCTCCCTCTCTACCTTTTCAGCCATAAGTATTGCATCAGCTCTGGTTCTTCCCGATGGTGAATCCGGAAATGTAAGTACATCAACTCCACTTTTTTTAAGTGAATGTGCTGCCTCCATAAGTTTATTGTCATCACTTCCAAATGGTGGTGCAAGTTCAACAGCTATAAGCTTTTGTCCTGATTTTTTATCTTTATAAAATGCATTATTTATTACAGGCTTGATATCACTTTCCGTCATGCCGGTTACAGAATTTTGTTTTTCCCTTGCAGTATCAATTGTCTGTGAAATATTTTTAATGTATTCAGGTGTTGTACCACAACATCCACCTATAATATCTACTCCAAGTCCGGCTATATCACATATTTTATCAGCAAAATAGTCCTTATTATTATTCAAAAACATCATTCTGTTGCCTACATTTTGTGGATAACCTGAATTAGGCAGGGATGTGATATATTTATCGGTACACAGATCCATCTGTGATAATATTGTATACATGTGCCCCGGACCAACTCCACAGTTAAAACCAGCTGCATCAATTCCAGACTCTCCAAGCGCATCCTGCAACAATCTTCTTGCACTACGTCCAGCATTACTATATCCAAACTGGTTCACAGCAAATTGTACAATAACAAATATATCTGAATTATTTTTTATATGATGTATTGCAGGCAGTATATCATCCAGTGCAGGAAATGTTTCAAATATAATGGCATCCACCTTATTTCGTATAAATACATCAGCTATTTTTATGTATTCATCAATAATATCCTGACTATTATTATCATAACCTACAGGTCCGATATCTCCTGCAATATATGCCTTATTAGACGCAGCCTCCTTTGCAATATCACAGGCATGTGAAATATTGTCGATTACTTCATCCATCTTACAGTTAAGAATTGATGTATTACTTGCAAATGTATTTGTTCTTATCAATCTTGCTCCTGCCTGAATATATTCTTTATGAATTTCTTTAATATTTTCAGGACAAGCTGTATTATCAAGTTCTGGTATACTCTGTTTATCATATTTTACCGAATAATATGTTCCCATCGCACCGTCACATATCAGTCTGTTATTCAAAAGATATTCCCTTAATCCTACACTATCTGTTGAAAATTGTACGTCCATTAATAACCCTCATTTCTATATTATTTGTAAATCTTATTAAAAACTCTTTGTTTAGTCTTCTTTATTTTTCATACTATATACAGTTTATCTGTACATCTATAAGAAACAAGCTGTTTTATTTTATCATATAAAAGTATGCCGGTCAAAAACACTTTTACAAAATTTGACACAATTGGTGTTAAATGATAATATTTAATAGATAACTTATTAAGTATTATAAAATGATTTCATAAAAAGAAATGGAGATTATTATGGAACTTGGAATATATTTAAAACCTATTTTATCGGCATGTTATGTTTTTCCATTTCTTGCAGCGCTTTTTACATTGCCATATATTATATTTCAATATAGAAAATACGGCTCTATACTTCTTTTACGTGTAGCTATCGTCTATACTTTTATTTTTTATATGATGACGTCTTATTTTATGACTATACTTCCACTCCCACCCATTGATTCTGTAACACCGGATACAGCAAGTGTGCTTCTTACTCCATTTGATGCATTAAGAAACTGGGTTGACACAAGTGGAATAGTGTTTTCAGATCCGTCAACATACTTTTCTTCACTCAAAAACGAGTATTTTTTACAGATATTTTTTAATATACTTTTAATATTTCCATTTGGCGTATATCTTCGTTATTATTTTAACAGAAAATGGTATCAGGTTATTATACTTTCATTTCTATACAGCCTGTTTTTTGAAATGACACAATTAAGCGGACTCTATGGAATATATCCATATCCTTACCGCTATTTTGAAGTTGACGACCTTATTTGTAATACCCTTGGTGGATTTATAGGTTATATATGTACTCCACTGCTTTTATTTATGCTTCCTGACAGGAAAAGACTCGATGATATGTCCTATGAAAAAGGCACACATGTATCAATATTCAGAAGAATGATAGCATTAGCTTTTGATTCAGTAATAATTGGAATATGTTATTTATTCTTAATTAATAAGACTGCATTATCCGATGTAATTCCATCATCTACACATGGGCTTATAATACCATTTATTGCATTTATATATTTTACAATTACAACGGTTATTTTCAGTGGATATACATTAGGAAAATTTATTGTAAAGATAAGAATTGTCAATGAGGATAATATGAAAGCTCCTTTTCACATGCTTATCATAAGAAATGCAATACTATATCTTCTTCTGCTGCCGAGTCTTATATACAGCACTACACTTATCAATTATATGGAAAGTATATCCGATTCACGACTACAACTGGCTGCTATCATAGGTATTTCCATACTTCTTGCAATTGCTGTATATTTTGCTTTAAATATATTAAGCTGTTTTGTAAGACGTAAGGTTCAGTTTGGCTATGATAAAATATGTCATCTTATGGTCGTAAGTACTATTAAAAATTGAGATTTGTTGAAAACGGTATATGGCAGTAACGGTATACATATTTACTTTACTTGTAGTTTTTCAGGTGGTTCTACCGGCTGTATTGTTCCTGTCATATTCTTCTTTAATGCATCAAGTTCTCTATTATTACAATCCATTATCAGCCTTACAAGTTCATTTGTAATAAGATATGCTCCATATTTATTAAGATGTGTATCCTCTGATACAGTTTCTTTCTTCAGCATCTCCTTATCAAAATCTTCAGGCCACTTTCCTTTATTAATTCCCTGTTTTATCGACATAAGATAATGGATATTTTCTTTTCCTACCTTTTCAAAAAGTGTCTTTGATGCTTCAAATAAATCCAGTAATGCTGCATTACACTCACTGGCAAGCTGCCTTGCCGCCCTGATATAACAGAAGTTATCACCTCCATGCAGACCTGCTCCATCTTTTAATTTTCCATTATTATCAAATACAGTTCTTGCCACTGCGGTAACTATAACCGGAACTGCTTCATGCTCTCTTGCCATATCAACATATTGTTTCAAAAACCACTTGTATGTTCCCTTGCTTCCATCCTCTGAATATGGATAATACTTATCATGAGGATATTGTTTAAACATATTAAGTACACTGTCTATTACCGCCTGCTTATCTTTTATTGACTCATCAGCATACAATTGCTTTAAATATTCCTCTGGTATATACGTCTTATCTACAAGCTCACCAGGTATTAACGGATATCTGCCATTCTCATCTGCCTTACCTGTACTTACAAGGCGGTTAAACATAGTCTTATATCCCTTGGAATTATCATCATTATGACAAAATTCTATAAAAAGGTAGTCACCTTTTTGAATATTCTTATCAATCTCATCAAATCTTCCTTCATTAATAAACAGCCTTGAGCTTCTTCCACCCTTAGCCATGTTAATTACTTCACAGTCTTTGCTTACTGCCTGCTTTAAAAACTGTCCCCAGCCTGCTATAAATTCCTCATCTGTATAATCCTGTACCAATGAATCTCCTGCCAAAAATACTCTCATTATTTTATCCTCTTTACAAAATATCCTATCTGTTATCAATCTTTTCTGGATACATATCATGATTAGCCATTCTGTTAAATGCTATCTGCTCCCACTTAGTTCCCGGTCTGCCATAATTACAATATGGATCAATTGAAATACCACCGCGCGGTGTAAACTTTCCCCATACCTCGATATACTTAGGCTCCATAAGCTTTATAAGATCCTTCATAATAATATTAACACAATCCTCATGAAAATCACCATGATTTCTAAAACTAAATAAATACAGCTTTAATGATTTGCTCTCAACCATCTTTACATCAGGAACATATGATATTGTAATTGTTGCAAAATCAGGCTGTCCTGTTATAGGACACAGGCTTGTAAATTCAGGACAGTTAAATTTTACAAAATAATCATTATCCATATGTTTATTTACAAATGTTTCAAGTACCTCCGGCGCATAATCATCTGCATATTCCGTTCCCTGATTTCCAAGTAATGTAATTCCCTTTGTCTCTTCACTATTTCTTCCTGTCATATTAACCTCTTTCTATATCAACCAGTCCATATGTGAACTTTTATAAATAATCCTATTATCCGTATTTTAACACTAATACTCATTCCTCAGGCATTTTCTAATGCAGGGTCTTTTACTCCATTTAACCTGAAAGCTTCTGCCCGGTCTATGCATGTACCACATTTTCCACATGGTTTATCTTCGCCCTCGTAGCAGCTCCATGTATATTCATATGGTACTTTAAGGTCAATTCCTATTTTTACAACTTCTGCTTTTGTCTTATTAATAAATGGTGCAGCAACCTTAAGCTGCTTACCACTGCCTAAGTATATTGCCTCATTAATAGCTTTGTTAAATTCATCGCTACAGTCAGGATAAGCACATCCTGCTGCATCGTCACTATGCGCACCATAATATATAACGTCACAATCCTTAGATAATGCAATACTTGCCGCACTTGATAAAAACAGACCATTTCTGAACGGAACATAAGTTGATACAGGAGTTCCATCTGTCTTTTTAATCTGCTCTGAATAGGCTTCCTTTGGAATATCTTTATCAGAATGTGTTAAAAGCGAACAGTCACTATACTGGAATATCTTTTCAAGGTCAAGATATAAATGTTCAACTCCATAATATTTTGCAACATCCTGTGATGCTTTAATCTCTTTGTCGTGTTTTTGTCCATAAAATACTGATAATGCAATTACATTTTCTTTACCATACTTATCGACTGCTATTCCAAGGCATGTTGTACTGTCAATTCCACCACTTAATAAAACCATTGCTTTCATCTTTAAATCTCCCTCTTAATGTTCTTGTATATGTTTTAGAATTATTTTTCTTAATCCCTCTTGCTGTCATACAGCTATGACAACCCTCTATCATAACTGCTACATCCTGTGAACCTGTAATCTCACTTATGATATCTGCGATATCTGAACCTATCCTCTCCTGTAACTGAAGTCTTTTTGATACCATATCTGCAACTCTTGCAATCTTGCTAAGTCCAATCACCTTTCCATTTGGAATATATGCAACCGTAACCTTACAGTCATACATAAGTGCCATATGGTGTTCACAATAACTGAATATATCTATATCCTTTACAACCACCATATCCTTACTGTCTGTCTTTATATCATCTTCAAATGTTTTATCAAACATCTGTGCAATCTCATGGTTAGTGTAATTCATTCCCTCAAAGACTTCCTCATACATCTTAGCAACTCTCTTCGGAGTATCAATAAGTCCTTCTCTTTGTGGATCATCCCCCAGTGCCTCTAATATCTTTCTTATGTGATACTCTATTTTTTCCGTATCAATTCTTTTCTTATTAATATTATTTACAATACTATCCATTAAACCTCATTCCTTTGCAATCCTCTTACAGCGTATATCTATGTCAGAGATTGAGCTCCGACTGGTACAATATTGTCCTCTACCTATAGAGAAATTAAGCATTACACTCCTTTAGCATCCGGCTCCCATATCACCTTATGCATCTGAATCTGGAGATTGACATCATTCATATTTTCCTGCTTCATAAATTCTACCATATCTGCCGGATTGATATCTCCAAATACGGGACTTAAATATACACTGCATTTTTGTGAAAGCCTGAATCTGTCAATAATTCTTTTTGCAGTCTTTAAATCCTCAACGCTTCCACATACAAATTTTACTGTATCATTTTGGGTAACATCCGCAAAATTAGACATATACATGAATTTTTCCATGCCACTGCTGCCCGTCTTATAATCAACAGTAAATGAAAGATTATCAAGCACTTTCATTTCATTTTTCATAAATGTGTCTTTAACTTCCTTTAATCTGACATCGGTATATATGCTTGTATCCAAATTGTTATACTTCTCACCGATATAAAATTCACACTTGTCTCTCACAGGCAGTATTGGAATACTTCCATTTGTTTCAATCTCAACTCTTATGCCATTCTCTATAAGCAGTGTAATAAGTCCCGAGATATTATTCTGAAGCAGTGGTTCTCCTCCTGTCAGAGTAACATTCTTAACCTTTGTATCTAAGATATAAGAAAGAATCTGTTCATCAGTCATAATATCAAAGCTAACATCCGGTTCATTTGCCCACATAGTATCACAATACCGGCATTTAAGGTTACAGCCGGCAAATCTTACAAATACCGCAAGCTGTCCGGCTCTTTTCCCCTCACCATTTATACTAACAAATTTTTCTGCCACTTTATATTTATTATTGAAAAAATCGGACATTTTCTTCACTCCTGACATATGTTAAATTTCTTTATTCTGTATATGTTGCCGCATTATTAGGTGTTTCATATACTGTCACAGACTTTACGTTATAACCGCATTTTCCCATTTCGTCATAGAAATATTCAGCCATATTTTCAGCGGTCGGCCTGAAGTCAAATTCAAGTATTCTGAAATTTTCCTCCTTAAGGGCTGCTATTGTATTCTCTTTTAACGACCCTTTCTCAATAATCATACAATGGTCAAGTTCATCTGCCTTAGCCTTAAGGTCTCTTTTTAGATCACCAAAATCAACATACATTCCATTATGCTGCTTATCCGTTGACAACGTCTCTGTCATTACCTCAAGCACAATTCTCCATCTGTGTCCGTGAAGATTGGAACACTTTCCTTCATATCCGGATAAAAAATGTGCCGAATCAAAACTGCTTTCTGTCTTTAAAATATACATATAATCTCCATTTCTACTTTAATAATTAATCATTCATTAAATCATTGCCTTAACTAATTTTTTAATTATTAATTCTTTAATAAAATAAATAATACATTCTGTTGGAATAAATATTGTGATGATTATCACAAAAGACATTTCTATATTCATAAAATCATATCTATAAAACAAACCATATAAACTGTAAAAAGATATCCGGACGGCTGCTAATAGTTTATGTGGCAGCCACTAGATTTCTATGAATGTTCAAAACTCACTCCACCACGAAAGTACAAAACTTCTTCCGCTGCCTGAGTAAATAAAAACGCCGGATATCTCTACCCGGCATAAATAAACGAAAATTACAATCCATTAATCAGCCCTGGTTTTATTTATAGACAGGATGGTACCAACGAACTGTCTTTATTATTTATAATATAACCAAACGGAAGTCTATCATATTACATTTTCACTGTCAAGACCTGATATTATTTTATATAAAACCTGATATTGTTTATATAAAACTTGTTATTTTTTTATATAAAATGTTATATATTAAATAATCTGTTATTGATATTACATACTAATATCACCAGTCTTATCAGCACATACATAATATATCTTATCATCCTCAGGCTTTATATATATTCTTAATTCTTCCTGTGGATCTACAGATGCTTCAAGCTTTTTAATAACTGCTGATATATCTACTTCTTTGCCATCATACTGTAAATACACCTTGGCATTACCTGAATTTTTCATTGTTTCAATCATCTTTACAACAGGCTCTGCCTTCGTTGTAGCAAGTCTTTTAGGTTCTTCCTTCGTTGTCTCAAGCTTCATAGCCTCTGCCTTTGCTGTCTCTATTCTTTTAATCTCCTGTCTTAAAGCTCTTGTATTTCTCTTTGCCATAACCTTATCCCCTTTCAAATATGTTTAAATATATGTTTATTATACATCTTTTTTAACAATATTTCCATGCATATATTGACTTTTAATTTTTTTTGTGATTAAATATGTCGGGAGCTACATGTAGTTGCCTACACATTGTTAGAAATAACTGTTTAAAGCGTAATGAATATTACCATCTTATCCCGCATCTGCAATTTAATATCTTATAATAAATTGCAGCTATATATATTTCTTATTTTATAATGGTAACAATATTTTTAGCAAAGTATATTGTCACTATAAAAAGTAATTATGACAATATCAAGATTGGAGGATTCTATTGGAACACGAAGATAATGATATTTCACTTCTTATTAAAAAAATAAGTGAAGATATCAACAAAAAGTGTAATAACGATTTAAAAGCATGGGGAATAACGTTATCACAGGTGCGTATATTAGGTTATGTAAAATTTCGTCAGGAGGATGGACTTCTAACCTCTCAAAAGGATATTGAAAATCATTTTGAAGTATCTCATCCTACCGTAGTCGGCGTACTTAACAATCTCAAAGAAAAAGGTCTTATCACAACATCTGCTGATGAGAACGATAAGCGTATACGTCGTGTATTTGTAACGCCCAAGGAAAATGAATTTCATTCATATATTACAAAGACAACCCTTGAGACTAATACACAGCTTCTTTACGGTATATCCTTTGAAGAACAACAGGTACTACTAAAGCTGCTTCAGAAAATTAAAAAAAATATTCAGAAAGGAAATAATTATGCTCAAAACATTAATAAAACAGATAAAACAATATAAAAAAGCTTCTTTTCTTACTATCTTTTTTGCTATGCTTGAAGTATTTATGGAAATTGCAATTCCAATCCTTATGGCATCAATTATAGATGATGGTATTGCAAAACAGAATATATCACATGTATATACATATGGAATAATAATGCTTCTTACGGCTGCCATAAGTCTTACGTGCGGTTATCTTGCCGGTAAATTTGCAGCTAAAGCATCAACCGGCTTTGCATGTAATCTAAGAGATGCAATGTATAGCAATATACAGACATTTTCATTTTCCAATATCGATAAATATTCAACAGCCGGACTTGTAACACGTCTTACAACCGATGTAACCAATGTCCAGAATGCATATCAGATGATTATAAGAATGTGTATACGAGCTCCATTTTCACTTATTCTTGCAATGATTATGGCTGTATCAATATGTCCACAGATAAGTGTTGTATTCCTTATTGCAATTATTTTCCTCACAATTTGTCTTGGAACCGTAATATATAAGGCTATGCCCGTATTTAATGATGTATTTAAAAAATATGATGACCTTAATGCCAGCGTACAGGAAAATATTACAGGCATGCGAGTTGTAAAATCATTTGTCAGGGAAGATTTTGAAAATAAAAAATTTGAAAAAGCAGTAAATAACCTTTACCGCTTATTTGTAAAGGCTGAAAGCTATCTTGCCTTTAATAATCCTTCAATGATGGCTTCCATGTATGGATGTATTCTTGCCATTTCATGGCTTGGTGCTAAATTTATCGTTGGTGGAACACTTACAACTGGTGAACTTACAAGTCTTTTCACCTATGTAATGAGTATATTAATGAGCCTTATGATGCTTTCCATGGCATTTGTAATGATTACAATAAGTATCGCAAGTGCAAAACGTATTGCAGAGGTTATAAACGAAAAGGCTGACCTTGTAAGCCCCCAAAATGCCGATACAGTTATTCCGGATGGACGTGTATCCTTTGAACATGTTAATTTTTCTTATCAAAACGGAAGTACTAACTATGTTCTTTCAGATATTAATTTTGATGTTGCATCGGGTGAAACAATTGGTATTATCGGTGGAACAGGAAGCTCGAAGTCAAGTCTTGTCAATCTTATAAGCCGTCTTTATGACGTATCAGAAGGCTGTGTTAAGGTCGGAGGCAAGGATGTAAGGACTTATGATCTTGAAGCACTTCGTAATGAAGTTTCAGTTGTTCTTCAAAAAAATGAGCTTTTCACCGGTTCAATTATTGATAACTTAAGATGGGGCAATGAAAATGCCACGGAAGAGGAATGTATACAGGCATGTAAGGCTGCATGTGCTGATGAATTTATTGAAAGATTTCCTAAAAAATATTATACACATATTGAACAGGGAGGAAATAATGTTTCAGGCGGTCAGAAGCAGCGTCTGTGTATTGCACGGGCACTTCTTAAAAAACCTAAGGTGCTTATTCTTGATGATTCTACAAGTGCTGTTGATACAGCCACCGACAGTAAAATCCGTAAATCATTCAAGGAAGAAATTCCAGGAACTACTAAATTTATAATTGCACAGAGAATATCAAGTATTCAGGATGCAGACAGAATAATAGTATTAGATGATGGTAAGATACAGGCTATCGGTCCACACGATGAACTAATAAATACTAATGATATCTATCGTGAAATTTATGAAGGACAGACTAAAGGAGGCGGTGATTTTGATGAAAACTAAAAATGTTTATAAATCAAATGGTATGAAAAAAATATTCCAATTATTATTTTCCGAATACAAATGGCACCTTCTTTTTGTATTACTGGGTATTCTTGGCTCTGCTCTTGCCACTGTTAAAGGAACATTATTTTTACAGACACTCATTGATGACTATATCACACCACTCATAAGCAGTGATTCTCCTGATTTTGCACCATTAATACACGCTCTTTTGACTATGGCCGGCATATACGGCATAGGTCTTATATGTTCATTTGCATATAACCGCATTATGGTAAATGTCGGTCAGGGAACAATGCGTAAAGTCCGTACACAATTATTTACACATATGGAATCACTTCCTATTAAATATTTTGATACACATGCACATGGTGATATCATGTCTGTATATACAAATGATACTGATACGTTAAGACAGTTTGTAGGAATAAGTCTTCCACAGCTTTTAAACAGCTTTATATCAATTATAAGTGTATTCGTAAGCATGATTATACTTAATATTCCGCTTACTATACTTACAGTTGCAATGGTTATTGTAATGCTTTTTTCAACCCGTATTATTGCAGGCAAATCAGGTAAATACTTTGCAAGACAGCAGCAGCACCTTGGTGAAGTAAATGGTTATATCGAAGAAATGATGGGCGGTCAGAAGGTTATCAAGGTATTCTGCCATGAAGAAGAAAGTCTTAAAGACTTCCGGAAAAAGAATGAACAGTTAAGGGACAGTTCAGATAAAGCCAATGGGTATGCCAACATCCTTATGCCTGTAATTGTACAGCTTGGTAATGTAAGCTATGTATTATGTGCAATAGCCGGTGCTACTCTTGCTTTAAATGGATATGCAGGTCTTACAATCGGAACTCTTATATCATTTCTTACATTAAATAAGAGTTTTAACCAGCCATTTGGACAGATAAGCCAGCAGCTTAACAGTGTCATCATGGCTCAGGCCGGTATCGACAGAATATTTACCATCTTAGACGAAATACCTGAAACTGATGAAGGTCATGTAACTCTTGTCGATGCCAGCATTGATAAAGATGGACATATAACTGAAAGTGATAAGCATACCGGAAAATGGGCATGGAAAGACACTAACCCTTCTACCGGCGAAACAACTTTTGAAGAACTTCGCGGTGATATTGTATTTAAAGATGTAGACTTTGGTTATACAGATGAAAAAATGGTTCTGCATAATATTAATCTTTTTGCACATGAAGGACAAAAGATTGCATTTGTCGGAAGTACAGGCGCAGGTAAAACTACTATAACTAATCTCATCAACCGTTTCTATGATATCCAGAACGGTTCAATTAAATATGATGGAATAGATATAGGTACAATTAAAAAAGCTGATTTAAGACGAAGTCTTGGTATTGTATTGCAGGATACCCACCTTTTTACAGGAACTGTTATGGATAACATCAGATATGGACGTCTTAATGCAACTGATGAAGAATGTATTGCGGCTGCAAAACTTGCTAATGCTAATGGATTTATAGAACACCTTCCAGATGGTTATAATACTTTTCTTACCGGTGACGGAGCTAATCTTTCACAAGGACAAAGGCAGCTTATTGCAATAGCAAGAGCCGCTGTAGCTGACCCACCTGTTCTTATCCTTGATGAGGCAACTTCAAGTATTGATACACGTACAGAAGAACTTGTACAAAAAGGTATGGATGGTCTTATGAAGGGAAGAACTACATTCGTTATTGCTCACAGACTTTCTACTGTAAAAAACAGTGATTGTATTATGGTTCTTGAACAGGGCAATATTATTGAACGAGGCAGTCACGATGACCTCATTGAAGAAAAGGGTAAATACTATCAATTATATACAGGTATGAAATCTAATAAATAAAACTGTAATTATTTCGGGGCTGTCGCTTTAACGATTGAAAATCGTTAAGGTACCAGCCTCTTTTTCCTATAAAAATGCGATTTTTAAGTTACTATTTATTAAAATGAATGGGATGTTCCAAAAATTGGCGTACTTTAATAAACCTATATAGGTTTTAAAAATTTTTATTTTGATATTTCTAAATTCCATAGAACGGGATGAATAATCACCATTCATGTAAGAGTATAAAACAATCTTCAAAAGTGTTCTTGGCGATAAAGAATTTATTCTATCATAAGTAGAATATAGATCAGTCAAATCCATCTCCTCTACAAACTGACTGAGTAACCGCACAGAATCATTCTTAGGAATAATTGTTTCTAATTCGAGTGGAAGTTTTAGTTGATATCCACTCTGATTTAAAGTATAATCTTTTTGTAATTTATTATGTAGTAGCATGCTAATATTTTACCATAAATCCTAGGGTTTTCGAAGCCTGGGATTTATTTTTTTTAGATTATATACCACATTAACATAAAAAAAGGGGCATCGCACTAATTTCTTAGTGCGACAGCCCCTTTGTGGTAATAGGGTAATTA
>ERZ791785.158-NODE-158-length-73841-cov-6.036118_pt1 | contig 73841 bp, 62 predicted proteins | sample MGYA00509947_ERZ791785 | MGnify/ENA primary metagenome ERZ791785 (study PRJEB30046, sample SAMN00791982) | human gut metagenome | study: EMG produced TPA metagenomics assembly of the A metagenome-wide association study of gut microbiota in type 2... | reverse complement strand
CCTATTTTTAGTATATTATCACTAAAAATCTTTATAAAAAAGAAAATAGCCATTTTATATAAGTTAAAAATGGCTATTTTGTCTACAATCTGAAGTGGCTATTTATTTAAAATAGCCACTACTTTTTATTTTATATACATTTATTATTTACATAGAAAGTAATGATAAACATTGAATTTGACTAAGTATAGCTTGTGAAAGAGATTCAATTTTATTTTTATCTATATCCATATTTTTAAGAACTAAAAAGTTTAAAAATGCATTCATAACTATCTTTTCATATATGTAAAAATAAGAAAATTTATCCTTTAAAAACTCCTTATATTTTATAGAATTACTTATTAAAACTAATTCCTCAACTGTAGTATTAATAACAGCTTGCACAGGTAAAGATTCATTATTTTCTTTATTATTTAGTATATCATTATACTTATCCATTGCAAAGTTATTAAGGTCGATAATAGTATTAAAAATTTGTTTAGCATTTGAATCTTTAGAAAGATCTCTTGCTTGTTTTGAAATTAAAGTAGCCCTATTTTTTATATCACCTATATTATTTCTATAATTTAATATAAGTTGTTGCAATTTATTATTATCTCTAATATCGTTTTCCTTGACTAGGTTAGGAAGAGAAGTGTATTTTAGTGAAACTTTATTTAAATCATTAAATAATTTTATATTTTTTAAATTATCCATAATATTACCCCCGAGATTAATCATTATACTTTATATCTTAATTATATATAAAAAAAACTAATTATCTATAATTTTAAATTATTAAATATCCTAAGGATTGCCCGAATATAAAATATGTGAATAGAACCTAAAATAAGTGAACTTTAACTATTTAATTACATCATATAACATTGAAAATGAAAAACAAATTTGATAGTAGCTAAATATTTTATTAGGGGGCATATAATGGATATTTTTAAACTAGAACCGTATTATAGTGAAAAGGTATGGGGATATGAAGAATGGAACTTATCTACACATAGAAATGGAAACTCTATAGTTTCAGGAAGTGAAGTAAAATTAATAGATGAATTAAAAAATGAATTGCCAATTTTAATTAAGATTATACAAGCAAATGAAAAGTTATCAGTACAAGTACATCCACATGATGAATATTCTAGAAAATATGAAAATGATAATGGAAAAACAGAGTGTTGGTATATATTAGAGGCTGATGAAAATGCATCTTTAATATGTGGAATTAAAGAAGGATTAGATAAAGATAGCTTTGCTAAGGTAATAGAAAATGGATCTGTTGAAGAAAATTTAAAAAGAATAAATGTAAAAAAAGGAGATATGATTTATATACCTTCTGGAACAGTACATGCAATAGAAGAAGGATTAAAATTAATAGAAGTACAACAAAGTAGTGACGTTACATATAGAATATACGACTGGGGTAGAGATAGAGAAATGCATATAGAGAAGTCTCTAGATGTAATTGATTATGATGGAAAAAACAAGGGTGGAAAAATAGAAAATTTTAAAAAATTAGAGACACCATATTTTACAGTTGAAAAAATAGATGTAAAAGATAGTTACAAAGATTTAGTAGATAAAAACTTCCACTCATACACAGTTATAAATGGAACAGGTGTAATAAGTGATGGCAATAGTGTGATTGATCTTAATAAAGAGGAAACCGTTTATATAAAAGAAGGTGTGAATTACAGTATTAAAGGAAATTTAGAACTTATAAAATCTTATGTGTAATTAAAAGGTAAATTATAAATAAATTAGAGATATAAACTAACTTTGAATATTAATAAATCTATTTTGAGCAGCGGATTTGACTGAAGTGTTAGCGGGTGTCATATCGTTGGTGAGATGAGTAAAATGATTCGCCAACATGTTGCCAAAGCGAATTTTTTTAGGAGGGTACAGTATGTATTTTATAGGAGTTGATATCGGTGGAACTGGTGTGCAAGCTGGGATAGTAAATAATGAGGGAGAAATACTTTTTAGAAAAGAATGTGTTACAAGAGTAAATGATGGATTTGAAACTGTAATGGATGATATAAATAATTTAGTTAGGGATTTATTAAGTGAAAATAATTTAGATATAAACGAAATAAAATCTATAGGATTTGGTGTACCAAGCTTTATAAATAAAAAAGGATTAGTTACTTGTGTTAATTTAGGATGGAAAGCAGTTAATTTTATAGAAGCTATAAAAAATAGATTCCCAGAAGTAAGTGTTTATGCTGAAAATGATGCTACAGTTGCAGCTATTGCAGAAGCTAAATTTGGTAGTATGAAAGATAAAGATGTAGCTGTTATGTATACTTTAGGAACTGGAGTAGGTGGTGGAATAATAATAAATGAAAGACCCTTCACAGGAACTCATGGGATGGCATCAGAAATAGGACATAGCATAATAGGCGAAAACTATTATAACTGCAACTGTGGTGCAAATGGGTGTTTAGAAACTTTTTGTTCAGCAACTGCCATAATAAAATATGCTCAAAAGTTAATACAAGAAGGTGATGAAAGTATAATACTAGATATGGCATATGGAAATATTGAAAACATAAATGCTAAAATGGTATTTGATGCATTTAGAGAAAATGATGCTGTGGCAGTAGAAACAATAAATCGATTTAAAAATTACTTAGCTAAAGCTATGGCAAGTATGATAAATACTCTAGATCCAGATATAATATCAATCGGTGGTGGTGTATCTAGAGCTAGTGACGTTATACTTCATGATATAAAAGACTTAGTAAGAGAAAATATATTATATAAAAATGAAGAATTTGCAGACATAGTATGTGCTAATTTAGGAGCAGATGCAGGAATAATAGGTGCAGCTTTTTTACAATAAATCATAGAAAAGATATACTTTTATTATAAAAGCTATACAAAGTATATCTTTGATTTTTAAAATATTGACCTTGAAAACGTTTCTAAATATAATTAGATTAACATTACATAAGGGGGAGAAAAGACATGAAAGATATGTTTCACACGATTGATAAATTAAGAAATAGAATACATGAATTAGATAACTTTAGATATAGAGATGTAATTGAATTAGAATATTTTAATACAAAATTAAATGAAGATAAAGATATAGCACCAGCTATACCACAGGACTTTGATGGAACTATTAAATTAGGGGAAACATGGAAGGGAAGAGACTTATATCTTTGGATGCAAAAGGTAGTTAAAGTACCAGCTTCTTGGCAAGGGAAAAGTGTAGTAGGGATATTTGATTTTGGTGAAACTGGAGCAGGTAATAACTCAGGATTTGAATCATTATTCTACTTAAATAATAAGCCATATCAAGGGGTTGACAGTAACCATAAAGAAGTATTTTTCCCTAAAAATTCAGCAGGAAGTGATTTAGAGTTATTATTTAGACTATGGACAGGACTTGAAGGTGGAGGGATACCTAGAGAACAAGAGCACCGTATAAATAGAGCACAATTAGCATGGTTAGATGAAAAAGTAGATGATTTATTCTACAATGCTATGGTTATATTAGAAACAATTCAAGAACTTGACCAATACTCAGTAGATAGAGTTAATTTAACTAAAATATTAAATGATACATTTAAGTTAATAGACTGGTCTTATCCAGGTAGTGAAGAATTTTATTCATCAGCATATGAAGCTGCAGATTATATGAATAATGAAATAGATAAAATAGATAAACACTCAATAGTAAATGTTACTTGTGTAGGACATACACATATAGATGTAGCATGGTTATGGAGATTAAAACACACTAGAGAAAAGTGTGCAAGATCATTTTCAACTGTATTAAGACTTATGGAAAGATACCCAGAGTATATATTCTTACAAACTCAACCTCAATTATATGAGTATGTAAAAAATGATTATCCAGAGTTATACCAGTCTATAAAAGAAAAGGTAGCAGACGGAAGCTGGGAAGTCGATGGTGGTATGTGGTTAGAAGCAGATTGTAATATACCATCAGGAGAGTCTTTAGTTAGACAAATTCTAGTGGGATCAAGATTTATAAAAGAAGAATTTAATAAAGATGTTGAATATTTATGGTTACCAGATGTATTTGGATATTCATGGGCACTTCCTCAAATACTTAAAAAGTCTGGAATAGATACATTTATGACAACAAAAATAAGTTGGAATCAATATAATAGAATGCCACATGATACTTTTAACTGGAGAGGTATGGATGGAACTGAAATTCTAACTCACTTTATAACTACCCCAGAGCCGTGGAGTGAGCCAGGTTCATGGTTCTATACATATAATGGAAGACTTACTCCAAAAACTGTAAAGGGCGTATGGGATGCTTATACAGATAAAAACCTTACTAAAGACCTTTTAGTATCATACGGATTTGGAGATGGCGGTGGAGGAGTTAACCGCGAAATGTTAGAGTACAGAAGAAGATTAGATAAAATGCCAGGTCTTCCAAATGTAAAAACAGGAAAAGCTGGAGAGTACTTTAAGTGTTTAAGAGAAAAAGTAGAAAACACTAATGAATATGTTCATACTTGGGATGGAGAATTGTATTTAGAGTATCACAGAGGAACTTATACAAGTCAAGCATACACTAAAATGATGAACAGAAGATTAGAATTTTTATATAGAGAAACAGAATGGTTAGGAGCTATGACTGCTTTAAATAATAAGGACTTTGGAGCATATCCTATCTCTAACTTAACTAAAGGATGGAAGACTATACTTAGACATCAATTCCACGATATAATACCAGGTTCATCTATAACAGAAGTTTATGAAGATACTAAGGTAGAATACAAAGAAGCAGAAGAAATAGCTTTAAAAGAACAAGAAAACTTTAAATCATCTTTAGTTAAAGAGAATGAAAATACTTGGACAGTTATAAACAATGCTAACTGGTCAAGAAGTGAAATTGTAGAAATAGAAAGTGAATTAGAAGGAAGCTTCTATGACAATGAAGGAAATGAGTTAGAAGCTCAAAGAGAAAATAACAAATATATAGTAGAAGTTAAAAATATAGATGGATTAGGATTTAAAACTATAGTTTTAAAAGCAGAAGAAGTTAAAAACTGTGAAGAAGCATTTGAAGTTGTAGAAAATGGAATAAACACTCCATACTATAACTTAAGATGGAACAATGTTGGTCAATTAACTTCTATATTTGATAAAGAAAACAACAGAGAAGTATTAGCTAAAAATCAAAGAGGTAATGTACTTCAAATGTTTGAAGATAAGCCAATGGCACATGAAGCTTGGGATATAGATATATTCTATCAAGAAAAAATGAGAGAAGTTACTGATTTACAAAGTGTAGAAGTAGTTGAAAATGGTAATTTAAAAGCAGTAGTTAGATTTAACTATAAATATATGAATACAACTATAAACCAAGGCATGGTAGTTTACAAAAATGATAGAAGAATAGATTTTGTAACTAATGTTGACTGGAGAGAACAAAAGCAATTATTAAAGGTTGCATTCCCAGTTGATATAAGAAGTACAGTAGCAACTTATGATGTTCAGTTTGGTAATGTAAAGAGACCTACTAACTGGAATACATCTTGGGAAATGGCTAAATTTGAAAGTGTTGCTCAACAATGGGTAGACTTATCTCAAAGAGATTATGGAGTGAGTTTATTAAATAACTGTAAGTACGGTCATGATATAAAAGATAATGTAATAAGACTTACATTATTAAAATCAGCTACACATCCAGACCCAGTACAAGATCAAGGAGAGCAAAACTTTACATACTCATTACTTCCGCATAAAGGTGATTTTGTAGAAGCAGATATTGTAAAATCAGCATATAGCTTAAATCAACCATTAAGAGCTATAAATGGTGAATTACTAGAAAATATACCTACTAAAATGTTTAACTTCAATGATGCTTATGTATTAGTTGATGCAATTAAAAAAGCGGAAGATGAAGATATGGTTGTACTTCGTTTCCATGAATATGCGGGAACTAGAGCTGAAGTTAAGATAAAGAGTGATTACACTATAGAAGGGTGGATGGAAACAAACTTAATGGAAAAACCTATGGAAGAGTTAAGAAATGAAAGTGAAATAAATGTAACTTTAAATCCATATGAAATAAAGACATTAATGATTAATATGAAATAAATTATATTTTAAGAAATTTAAATTTTAAATTTATAACTTTAAAGGTAACTAATAAAACTTAGTTACCTTTATTAATAATAGAGGATTAGGGGAATTTTTATGAAAAAAACAGCACATATAATATCTCATACACATTGGGACAGAGAATGGTATTTACCATATGAAACACATCATATGATGTTAATAAAAACAATGGATACATTATTAGATACATTTGAGAAAGATCCTAACTTTAAATATTATCATCTAGATGGTCAAACAGTACTTCTTGAAGATTATTTAGAAGTTAGATCAGATAGAAAAGAGCTATTAGAGAAAGTTATAAAAGAAGGAAGATTAAATATAGGGCCTTGGTATGTACTTCAAGACGAGTTTTTAACAAGTAGTGAAGCCAATGTTAGAAACTTACAATATGGACATAAAGACTCTAAAAAATATGGAGTAGAGCCTTGTAAGGTAGGATATTTCCCAGATTCTTTTGGTAACATGGGGCAAGCACCACAAATATTAAAGCAAGCAGGAATAGATGCAGCTGCTTTTGGTAGAGGTGTAAAACCCACAGGATTTAACAATGAAGTAAGTGCTGATGATAAGTTTGAATCACCATATTCAGAAATGTATTGGGAAAGTCCAGATGGTTCAAAGGTACTAGGTATATTATTTGCAAATTGGTACTGTAATGGTATGGAAGTACCAGTAGATGAAAAAGAAGCTAAAGAATATTGGGGAAAAAGAATAGAAGATGCCTCAAAATTTGCATCTTGTAATCATTTATTATTTATGAATGGATGTGACCATCAACCAATACAAACTGATTTATCACAAGCTATAAACCTTGCAAATAATTTATACAATGATATAGAATTTGTACATTCTAATTTTGAAGATTATATAAAAGATTTAAAAGAAAATATGCCAAAAGACTTACAAATTATAAAAGGGGAATTAAGAAGCCAACAAACAGATGGATGGTATACTTTAGTAAATACTGCATCAGCTAGGGTTTACTTAAAGCAATGGAATAATTTATGCCAAACTTTATTTGAAAAAGTAGCAGAGCCAATAGCTACTATGGCTAGCCACTATGGATATAAATACCCACATCACTTATTTGAATATGGATGGAAATCATTAATGAAAAATCATCCTCACGACAGTATATGTGGATGTAGTGTAGATGAAGTTCATAGAGAAATGGTAGCTAGATTTGATAAAGCTAAGGATGTAGCAAAGTTTATAATAAATGAAAGTTTAGAATTTATAAAAGATAACATAAATACAGAAGTATTTTCTAAATTAGGAGATAACACATATCCTTTTATAATTGTAAATACAAGTGGATATGATAGAGCATCTGTAACAGAAATTGAAATGGATCTATGTAGAAAATATTTTAAAGAAGGTCATCCAACTCTTATAGCAAAAGAAATGAAAAAGATAGAACTTCCTAAATTTAAAGTAGTAGATATAAATGGAAATAAAATAGATGCTAACATAGTTGATATGGGAATAAGATTTGGGTATGACTTACCAGATGATAAGTTCAGACAGCCATATTATGCAAGATATGTTAAAGTTGAGCTTTTAACTAAGAATATAAAATCATTTGGATGGGATACATATGCATTAGTTGAAGACAATGATAGTACTATAGAAAATAAAACTATAGTAGTTAATAACAATATATTAGAAAATGAAAATCTAAGAGTAGAGATAAAAGAAAATGGTTCAGTAGAAATATTAGATAAAAATACCAATAAAGTGTTTAAGGATTTATGTATATACGAAAATAGTGGAGATATAGGTAATGAATATATATATATGAAGCCAGTAGGAGAAACACCTATAACTACTAAAGATATAAAAGCAGATATAAAAGTAAAAGAAAATTTACCATACAAAGGGGTAATAGAAATAACTCATAAATTAAATATACCAAAGAGTGCAAATGAGTTATTACTAGAAGAGATAGAAGAAGTACTAGAATTTAAACATAGAAAATCTCAAAGAGTAGATGAGACTGTAGAGTTAGAAATAAAAACTACTTTAACTTTAGAAAAAAATGATAAAGGGCTAAAAATAAAGTCATCATTTAATAACGTAGCTAATGACCATAGAATGAGAATGCTATTTGCTACAGATATAGAAAGTGATGTGCACTATGCAGACTCTATATTTGAATTAGCAAAAAGAAATAATATAGTTGATGGGTGTTGGGAAAATCCAAGTAACTGCCAACATCAACAAGCTTTTGTAAATATTCATAATAAAGATTATGGACTTACAGTAGCTAACAAGGGATTAAATGAATATGAATTATTAAATGATGGAAGAAACACTATAGCAGTAACACTTTTAAGATGTGTTAGAGAATTAGGAGACTGGGGAGTATTTGAAACACCAGATGCACAATGTATAGGATACCATGAAGCAGAGTTAAAAATAATACCTCATGGTAAGAATATCTATGATTCTGTAAAAGAAGCTCATATGTATCAAATTCCAGTTATTACTAAACAAGTTGATATAAAAAACGGAGAAATAAACCATGAAAACGGTTTGATGAATTTCGATGGATATGGTATAATATGGTCAACACTTAAAATGGGGAATGATTTTAATACAATATTTAGAGTTTATAATGTATCAGATAAAGATACAAGTTTAGAAATAAGTAAATGTGACTTCGGTAAAGAAATATATATATCAAATATATTAGAAGAAGAAATTAAAAGTGTCATAGATGGCAAAGTTAATTTAAGAAAATCAGAAATATCAACTATATCAATAAGATAGAAAAAAGGTTATCTGATAGATAACCTTTTTTTGTAAATATAATATGTAGGGGGAATAAAATGAAATTTGGAGATGTTTTATTAAATTTTTGTGAGTGGATTTGGAGGTTTATGATTTTAAATTTTCTATGGGTAATATTTATGGTAGCAGGTGGAGTAGTATTAGGAATAATGCCTTCTACAGTAGCAACATTTTACATACTTAGAAAATGGGTTCAGGGTAATTTTGATATACCTATATTTAAAACATTTAAAGATGTTTATAAAAAAGAATTTATAAATTCTAACAAGTGTGGATTTGTATTTTTTGCATTATTTGCATTTTTAGCTTTTGATTTAACTATTTTATATAAAATGGAAGCTCTGTATTCTACAGTATTATATATTATAGTTATGACAGTACTTTTCTTTGTAAGTATATCTTTTATGTTCTTCTTTCCATTGTATGTACACTTTGAGCAAAGTAACAAAGATTATATAAAAAATTCATTTATAATAGCATTATCAAGCCCATTTCAAACTTTATTAATATTAATCGGTTTATATATTTTATCTTATATAGTAAAAGGTAATCTAGGATTAGTATTATTTTTCTTTATGGTTATACCTGGATATTTAATAATGCATGTATCAAATAAGAAATTTAAGCAGATTCAAAGAAGTATGTAATTATTAGGGGTGTTACAAATTGAGTGCTTTATACAAAAAATATATAAGGAATAAAATTTTTAATAAGATGTTACTTATATATTCTTTAATAACAATTATATCTATATTTTTATTAACCAATATATTTATAAACTATCATATCGATAATGAACTACAAAATGAATTAGATATTTATTCAGAAGTTGTTTTTAATATAGAAAAAAGATTTGAAGAGCAAGATAGGATAGCAAACTCTATTGCTAATGGCATAAATACACAACCTAAAGTAATAGAAGAAGTTAAAGTACTTGTTGAAAATACATATGAAGAATATGTAAGCTATAAACTAGATAAATTTTCATCATCGAATATGAAACAAATAGATTTAAACTATTTAATAAACACAATTTTATCAGACAGAACTGGTGCATTAGCAGTATGTATAAATAATAAAGATAAAGAATATATAAGTGAGATAGTTTTGAATCATAATAAGTGGTATGACTTGAAGACTGAAAAAGATACTACTAAATATATTAGAAAGATAACTAAGCCAATAAAAAGTATAGACTCTATGTATACGATAGCGTATATAGATATATATTTTGATTTAAATAGTTTAAACAATATAGTTAAGAACTCAAACTTTAAAGCAAATTTAATGATATTTGATGAGAATAATAACGTAATATTTAATTCTGATAAAAATACATCAGGGTCGGAAATAAATTATATTAAAGACCATTTAGATAAAAGTAATGAGCAGAAATTTCCTATGGTTATGATTAAAAGAGATGTACAGAATGATTATAAGTATGGGACTATAATAACTCAAGAAAAACTAGGTGTTTATAAAATAAAAGCTAGAATAACTTATATATCTTTAGGTTTTATAGTTATGATTTTGATAGTAACATATTTTGCAATAAATCAGTACTCTAGTAAGTTAAAGAATATGATGAAAAATATCGAAAAGTTAAAACAAGGGAAACTAGATACAAGGTTTAATATAAAACAAGAAGTTGATGAATTAGATATGATAGCTATAAGTATTGATGAGATGAGTGAAAGTTTACAATATAATATAAATAAAAATTATATTGCAGAAGTAAAACAAAAACAAGCTGAAATAAATGCACTTCAATCACAAATTAAACCACACTTTTTATATAATACTTTAGAGGTCATAAGAATGAGTGCATTATCTAGTAAAAATAAAGAAGTAGCACAAATGATATATAATTTAGCTAGTATGTTTAGATATTCTACTTATAATAATGGAAGTCTAGTTAGCATAAGAGATGAAATAAAGCATAGCAAGATGTATTTGAGTTTATGTTCTACAAGATATAAGGGGATGCTAGATTATTCAATTCACGTTGATGATAAATATTTAGATTATCTAGTGCCTAAGTTCACAATCCAACCAATATTAGAAAATGCTATAAATCATGGATTAAGAAAAGGTTTTTGTGATAATTATATAAAAGTTACTATAAAGGAAATAGATGAAGAAATAGAAATTAGTATAAAAGACAATGGTAATGGAATGAGTGAAGAAGCTATAAGGAAAATAAAAGATGGTCTAGAAAAGAATATCCAAAAGCCAAATTCAATTGGACTTATGAATATAAATAATAGATTGAAACTAAATTTTGGAGAACAATACGGTATTTATATAAATAGTAGGATAAATGAGGGAACTACTGTAAGTATAAAAATACCAGTTTTGGGAGATGAGGTTAACAATGTATAAAGTATATTTATTAGATGATGAACCATTTATATTAGAGGGGCTTAAGTATATAGTAGATTGGCAAAACTATGGATTTGAAATAGTAGGTTTTGCTAATAACGGAGAAGATGGTTTAAAAGAAATTTTATCTATGGATATAGATTTAGTTATAACTGATATAATGATGCCTAAGATGACTGGTCTTGAGCTTATAGAAAATTTAATAAATTCAAATTATCAAACTAATTTTATAGTACTTAGTGCGTTTCAAGAATTTGAATATGCTAAAAAAGCTATTAGTATGGGGGCACAAAATTATATACTAAAGCCTATAGATACAGAAGAATTAGAGAAGAGTATAATAAGTATAAAGAGTAAATTAAAAGAAAAAGAAAATAGAAATAAAGATAAAGAAGTTGTAAATAATAGTGTATTACTAAAAATAATAACTGAGAAAGATTATGAAAATATAGATTACATAAAAGAGAAATTAAAATATAATGTGGAATATCGTGTGGGTATAATTGAATTAAAAAATAAAGATAAAGATATACATAAAGTACTAAAAGTAATACCAGATATGAAAAAATATTTATATTGCATAGAGAATAAATCTAAAGCTGTATTTATAATTGATGGTAAGTTTAATGATGAGTATATAGAAGAACTTACTAATATTAAAAATCAAATAATAGATTTAATAGATGATATTGTATATATAAGTTTAGGACAAGTAATAAAAGACTTAGAATATATATATACAAGTTATGAAAGTGCCGAAGATATAAGTGAATACAAAATAATTTATCCTAATATATCTTGGATAAGGGAATATAAAGAAAAAAATAACAAAAATATAGATATAGATATAGACTTTGAAGATTTAAAATCTTTATTAATAAATAAAGATTTTGCTAATGCATCTTTATATATAGAATCAAAATTTAATAAATTAAAAGAAGATGATTTAAATCCTAAAAAAATAAAAGCCAAAGTTTTAGAAGTATTTTTAAATGTATATAACTATATTAATGAATCAAAGCTTATGAAAAATTTAAGTATATATTTAGAAAATGCTATAAATAAAAATACTATCGATGAAATTCAATTAGAGCTTATAAATATGATAAAATTTATGCAGACTAAGCTAGAAAATACCCAAGAAAGTATAAGCCCTGTAATAATAAAGCTTTTAGATCATATAGAAAAAAATTATCAAAAAGATTTAAACTTAAAGGAAATCAGTGACAGTCTAAATATAAATTCCATATACTTAGGGCAATTATTCCAAAAGGAAATAGGGATACTTTTTTCTGATTATATAAATAATTTTAGAATAAACAAAGCAAAGGATTTATTAGTAAATACCAGTTTAAAAGCAAGTGAAATAGGTGAATTAGTTGGATATTCTAATAAAAATTATTTCTATAGAAAGTTCAAAAGTATAGTTGGAATTACTCCAAGTGAGTGGAGAAAGCTAAATTTATAAAAAGTAAGACAAAAGTAGCTTATGCTACTTTTTTTGTTATTTAAATTTTAATTCAAAAGGAAAACGTTACATAATAATAAAATTAGTGTTGCTAATCTAATAATAGTGAACTTTAGAAAATGTTTGCCTGATGATAAAATATAAGTATAGAAAGGGGAGAGGCATAGATGAAGAAATTTTTTAAAGACATCTGGAAAAACAGAGCATGGTTGCTAATGGTTTTACCAGGTACTATATGGCTATTAATATTCTCATATTTACCAATGTTTGGCCAAGTATTAGCTTTTAAAAACTTTAAAATAAGCCCTGGTGGATTTATACAAAGTTTAATTAATAGTGAATGGGTAGGATTTGATAACTTTAAATTTTTATTTGATAGCGGAGACGCATTTCGTATAACTCGAAATACAGTTGTTTATAACTTAATCTTTATAGTCTTAGGTCTTGTAGCTGCAGTTTTCGTAGCAATAGTACTTAGTCAAATAGCAAATAAGAGATTAGGAAAGTTATATCAAACAGGTATGTTATTCCCACACTTCTTATCATGGGTTATAGTAAGCTATTTTGTGTTTAGTTTCTTAAGTGCAGACAAAGGTATGATAAACTCTATGTTAGGTGTATTTGGAATAGAACCTGTGCAGTGGTATAGTGAAGCAAAATATTGGCCTTTCATATTAGTATTTATGAATGTATGGAAAGGTGTGGGATATGGAAGTATCGTATATCTAGCGGCAATAGTAGGAATTGATAAAAGTTACTATGAAGCAGCTACAATAGATGGAGCTAGCAAATGGCAACAAATAAAGAATATAACAATACCGTTATTAGTGCCATTAATGATAGTACTTACAATAATGGCTATAGGGGGAATATTCAGATCAGACTTTGGATTATTCTATCAAGTACCAAGAAACTCAGCAATATTATATCCAGTTACAGATGTAATAGATACATATATCTATAAAGGTCTTATGAATATGGGTAACATAGGAATGAGTACAGCAGCAGGTTTATATCAATCAGTAGTAGGATTTGTATTAATTATGATAACAAACTATATAGTTAAAAAAATAGATCCAGAATACGGTTTATTCTAAATAAGGAAGGAGGAAGGCTAAGTAGCCGATTATATGGAAGCTAAAATACAGGAAATAAAAACTAAAAATAAAACATTTACAAAGAAAAAGAAAAAAGCATATAATGAAGGTTTTACAGGTATAACAAATATAATAGCAAACATAATACTTGCAGTATCTGCAATAGCTTGTGTATTTCCATTTATATTTGTAATAATTATCTCTTTAACATCAGAACAGTCATTATTAGAACATGGATACTCAATATTTCCAAAGGAATGGAGCTTAGATGCTTATAAGTATTTGCTTCAGTCAGGTGGAGCATTAGCACAATCATATATGGTAACTATAGTAGTAACTATATTAGGTACTATAATAAACGTAAGTATGGTATCAAGTTATGCTTATGCAATATCTAGAAAAGGATTTAAATATCGTAGACAATTTACATTTTTAGTATTCTTTACAATGCTATTTGGTGGAGGTATGGTACCTTCATACATAGTAATGACTCAAGTATTAGGACTTAAAAATACTATTTGGGCGCTGATATTACCTTTAGCATTTAACTCATTCAATATAATTGTAATGAGAACCTTCTTCCAAAAATCTGTTCCAGATTCAATAATAGAGTCTGCTAGAATAGATGGAGCAAGCGAATTTAGAATATTTACAAAAATAGTTATACCACTAGCTATTCCAGGTATAGCAACAATAGCTTTATTTTCTACATTAGCATACTGGAATGACTGGTTTAATGCAATGCTATATATTGATTATCAAAACCTAGTACCACTTCAACATATGTTAATGAAAATAGAAAAGAATATGGAGTTTATAAGACAAAATGCAATGCTAAGTGGCGAAGTTATGAGTGCACTTCCACAGGAATCAGTTAGAATGGCAATGGTAGTTGTATCAACGCTTCCTATAGCATGTACTTATCCATTCTTCCAAAAATACTTTATAAGCGGACTAACAATTGGAGGAGTAAAGGAGTAAATTATATATTAATATATATTTTAAACATTATTACATAATTTATTAGGGGGATTAACAATGAAATTTAAAAAATTATCAAGTTTATTTTTAGTAATGACAATAGCATCTTCTACTATACTTACTGGATGTTCAAGTAAAGGGCAAGATTCAGCTGTAGATTCAGCAAATGATAGTAAGGGGACAACTGAATTAATATGGTATATGATAGGTACTCCTCAACCAGATCAAGATAAGGTTATGGAAGAGGTAAATAAATATACAGCTGAAAAAATAGGAGTTACATTAGATTTAAGAATGGTAGACTGGGGGGATTATGGTCAAAAGATGCAAGTTATAACTTCTTCTGGGGAACCATTTGATATATGTTTTGCAAGTGATTATGCATTAAATGCTCAAAAAGGAGCTTATTTAGAGCTGAGTGACTTATTAGAAAGTAATGGAAAAGAACTAAAAGAAACTATAAATCCACTATTCTTAGAAGGTGCGACTATAAACGGAAATTTATATGGAATACCAGCAAACAAAGAAGTTGGTCAACAACTTGGATGGGCATATAATAAAAGAATGGCTGAGGAAGCTGGAGTTTTAGAAGATATGGAAAATGCTAAGACTTTAGAAGATTTAGAGCCAATATTAGAAAAAGTAAAAGCTAAATTCCCAAATTTAAAAATGCCTATGGCAGCTGGATCAGGATTCTTCCCATATATGCCATATGATTACTTATTAGGAGAAAACCTACCGTTTGGTATAGCTTTAGAAGGAGATACTACTAAGATAGTAAATATATATGAACAAGAAGATGTTAAAAATACTTTAAATACATTAAGAAGATTCTATCAAAAAGGATACATACATTCACAAGCTGCAACAGATACAGACCCACATGAAATGAGTGTTGAAAACTGGTTTGTTAGAAAAGAACAATATGCACCAGGTGCAGTAGAAATGTGGTCTTCAAATGCAAAATATGATGTGGGATATACTCCATCGCATGATCCTTTAACTATAAACAACTCGGTTACAGGTTCTGTAATGTCTATATCAGCTGCATCTAAAAATCCAGAAAAGGCTATGGAATTCTTAAATTTATTAAACACTGATGAGTATTTAAGAAACTTAATAGATAGAGGTATAGAAGATATTCACTATACAACTAACGAAGATAAAACTATAACAAAAACTGAAGATGCACAAAAATATAGTATGCCATCTTGGGCTTTAGGAAATGTATTCTTAACTAAGAATTATGATACTGATCCAACAGATAGAATAGAGCAATATGAAGAATTTAACTCTCAAGCAGTAGCTTCTCCTACATTAGGATTCTATGCAGATACAACTAATATAAGTACAGAAATAGCTACTATATCTAACATAGTTCAAGAATTCAAGGCTCCATTATTTACAGGATCTGTTGATACTGATAAATACTTAGGACAATTAAATGATAAATTAAAAGCTGCCGGAATAGACAAGGTTATGGCAGAGTTACAAAGTCAATATGATAAGTGGATGGCGGAACAAAAATAATTTTAAAATAATTTAAATCAAAGGTATTCTTCTACTAAAGGTAGTAGAATACCTTTACTATTTTATTTGTAAGGCGAATTTTTAGAAATCGTAAATTTAAAACTATAAAAGGGGAAAGGTTATGTACACATCGATAGATAAGTTAATAAATACAGTAAAAGAAACTTTTAAAGATGATAAAAAAATAGGGGATATGTTTGAGAAATGTTTCCTAAATACAATAAATACAACTATAAAAAGAATGGAAGATAAAACATCCTATGTTTTAACAGGTGACATACCAGCTATGTGGCTAAGAGATTCTGTTTGCCAAGTTAGGCCATATCTAGTGTTAGCTAATGAAGATAGTGAAATAGCAGATATGATAGAGGGATTAGTTGAAAGACAATTTAGATATATATTAGTAGATCCATATGCGAATGCTTTTAATGAAGAAGCTAATGGTGCAGGACATCAAAATGATTTAACAGATATGAAACCTGACGTATGGGAAAGAAAGTATGAGATAGATTCATTATGTTTCCCAATACAATTAAGCTATTTATTATATAAAAATACAGGAAGAACTTCACACTTTAATGATACTTTCAAAAAAGCTGTGCATACAATAATAGACTTATGGAAAGTAGAACAAAATCATGAAGAAAATTCACCATATAATTTTGAAAGATTAGATTGTCGTCAACTAGATACATTAGCTAGAAGTGGAAAAGGACCAGTACATAAAGTAACAGGAATGACATGGTGTGGATTTAGACCGAGTGATGATGCTTGTAATTATAGTTATCTAGTACCATCTAATATGTTTGCTGTTGTCGTATTAAACTACGTTGATGAAATTGCTAGAGAAATATTAAATGATGAAGAGTTAGCTAAAAAAGCAAGAATTTTAAGGGATGAAATAAATGAAGGAATAGAAAAATATGCAGTGTATAATCATCCAAGATGTGGAAAGATGTATGCTTATGAAGTAGATGGGCTTGGAAATTACAATTTAATGGATGATGCTAATTTACCTAGTTTATTGGCAATACCATATTTAGGATATGCAGATTTAAATGATGAAAAATATATAAATACTAGAAACTTTATACTAAGTACAGAAAATCCAGAGTTCCATATTGGAAAATATGCATCAGGTGTTGGAAGCCCTCATACTCCAGAAGGATATATATGGCATATATCACTTGCAATGCAAGGGTTAACTACTGATGATGTAAATAAGAAAAGAGAACTGCTAGAAATAATGAAAAATACAGATGCAGGAACCTACTTAATGCACGAAGGATTCCATCCAGATGACCCAAATAAGTTTACAAGAGATTGGTTCTCTTGGGCAAATATGATGTTCTGCGAACTAGTACTTGATTACTGTGGTATAAAAGTAAAAAAATAAACTTAATTGGGAGAGAAAAAAATGAATTATAAATTTCCAACAGATTTTTGGTGGGGAAGTGCATCTTCTGCCACACAAATGGAAGGTGCTTATAATGTAGATGGAAAAGAACAAAACATATGGGACTACTGGTATGAAATTTCACCAGATAAGTTTCATAATAATATAGGTCCTAAAGATACTAGTAATTTTTATTATAAATATAAAGAAGATATAGCTTTAATGAAAGAGCTTGGCCACAATTCATTTAGATTTTCTATAAGTTGGTCAAGACTTATAAAAGCTGACAATAGTATAAATCAAAAAGCAGTAGATTTTTATAATAACGTTATAAATACAATGTTAGAAAATAACATAGAACCTTTTATAAACTTATTCCACTTTGATATGCCTATGTATTTACAAGAAATAGGTGGATGGGAAAATAGAGAGGTAGTAACGCATTATCAAAATTATGCTAAAACATGTTTTGAGTTATTTGGAGATAGAGTTAAAAAGTGGTTTACACATAATGAACCTATAGTACCAGTAGAGTTTGGATACTTAGGAGTTCATCATTATCCAGCTATAGTTGATTTTAAAAGAGCCGTACAAGTTGGATATCATATAATGTTATCTAGTGCATTAGCTATAAGTGAGTATAGAAAATTAAACTTAGATGGACAGATAGGTATAATAATTAACTTAACTCCATCATATCCAAGAAGTAATAGTAAAGAAGATTTAGAAGCATCTAATATAGCTGATTTAATTTTAAATCGTTCTTTCTTAGATCCATCAGTACATGGAGAATTTCCTGGGGAATTAATAGAATTTGTAAAACAACAAAATTTAATGCCTATATATATAAAAGAAGATATAGAGATAATAAAAAATAATACAGTCGATTTTCTAGGTGTAAATTATTACCAACCAAGAAGAGTTAAAGCAAAAGAAAGTGAAGTTAAAGAAGGTGAACCACTTACACCAGAGTCATTCTTTGATTTTTACGATATGCCAGGTAAAAAGATAAACCCTAATAGAGGATGGGAAATATACGAGAAAGGTATATATGATTTATCTATAAATATTAGAGATAACTATAAAAACATTCCATTCTTTATATCAGAAAACGGAATGGGAGTAGAGGGAGAAGATAAGTTTAAAGTAAATGGAAGAATAGAAGATGATTATCGTATAGAGTTTATAAGTGATCACCTAAAATATGCTAATAAAGCTTTAAATGAAGGGTGTAATTTAAAAGGATATCATCTATGGACATTTATGGATAATTGGTCTTGGTTAAATGCATATAAAAATAGATATGGATTTGTAGAAGTTGATATAAATAATGAATTTAAACGAACTCCTAAAAAAAGTGCATATTGGTTTAAAGAATTAATTTTAAATAATGGTTTTTAGGAGGAAAACACATAAATAAGGAGTATAAATATATGTACTATATAGTATTTGATATTGGTGGTACCTCCATAAAATATAGCATCATGAATAATGATAGCGAATTTATAGAATCAGACTCAATAGAAACACCACAACAAGGAGAAGGTAAAACACAAAAAATATTAGTAGATATAATAAATGATTATAAAACAAAGTATGACATCAAAGGAGTTGCAATGAGTGTACCAGGTGGTATTGATGATGATGGATATATTCATTTTATGGGGCAAGTAATAGATTTACAAGATATGTATCTAAATAAATACATAAAAGAACATACAGGGCTTAACTGTGTATATGATAATGATGTAAATTGTGTTGCAATGGCTGAAAAATCTATGGGAAATGCAGTAGATAATAAAAACTTTGTATGCATAACTATAGGAACTGGTATAGGCGGTGGAGTTTTTATAAACAACCAGCTATACAGGGGTCATAGAGGAATGGCAGGAGAATTTGGCATAAATATATTAGAACATAGACTATCACAATTAGAAGACATACCTATGAGAACTTTTAGTAGATTAGGTTCAACATATAATCTAATAGATAGAGTTAATAAGTTAAAAAATACTAATTTAGATGGAATTGGAGTTTTTGAATTAGCTAAAGAAGATAAAGATGTTCAAGATTTAATAGAAGATTTTTATTTTTCATTAGCTGTAGGAATATATAATATAGCTTATAATTTTGCTCCGGAAAAGGTTTTATTAGGTGGAGGAGTAAGTTCTAGATCTGATTTAATAGAAAATATTAATAGATATTTAAATTTATTAAATCCAGAAATATTAGATATGGTTACAATAAGCACTTGTAAATTCCAAAATGATTCTGGAAAAATAGGTGCATTGTATAAATACTTAAATACTAATTTTTAATACAATAGGGGGATAAAATATTATGAAACACAGAAGGCTTATTTCATCAGCAATAGCTGCAATAATGTTATTTGGAGTAGTTCCAGCAACGCCATCTTATGCAATCCTTGAATCTGATACTCAAATTCAAGAAAAAACAGGGCAACCTTTTTCATCATACTGGTATCCTAGCGAATTATTAAATTGGAATCCCAAAACTGATAAAGATGCAAAATTCAATGTAGGAACAGTTCCTTTAAAACAAAGGGAATCTGCAGATAAAGTAAAGGATTCTCAAGATGAAAAGGCTAAAGTTATATCTTTGGCAATAGCAAATAAAACAACAAGTTCAACACCATCACAAGGTAAAGATACTATGGACGGTTATAACTTTAGTTACTGGCAATACATAGATACATTAGTTGCATGGGGAGGTTCAGCAGGAGAAGGTCTTATAGTTCCACCAAGTGCAGATTTAATAGATGCTGCTCATACTAATGGAGTACCAGTACTTGGAACTATCTTCTTCCCACCAGTAGAATATGGAGGAAAAGATGAGTGGTTAGATGAGTTTTTACAAAAAGATGTTGATGGAACATTCCCAATGGCAAAAAAATTAATAGAAGTAGCTAAGTATTATAATTTTGATGGATGGTTTGTAAATCAAGAAACAGGCGGTAAAGGAAGTTCAAATTTAAGACCAGAAACAGCTAAATTAATGAAGGAATTTTTAGCATATTTACAAAAAATAAAATCAGAAAATATGGAAATAATTTGGTATGATTCTATGATTGATGATGGTAGAATCTTCTGGCAAAATAGGTTAACGGAGTATAATAAAAACTATTTAGGAGATAAAGATAATAAATTATCAGATGGGATGTTTTTAAACTTCTGGTGGACTAATAATCGTATGTATGTTGTAGATCCAGATAATGTAGATAATCAGCTAATACATACTAATACAGGAGATGAGTTAAAAGAATCTGGTGAATTAGCAGAGAGTATGGGAAGAAGTAAATATGATTTATATGCTGGTATAGATGTACAAGCAAATGGATATAACACGGCAGTAAAATGGGACCGTTTATTCCCTGAAGGAAAAGAAGCTAATACTTCATTAGGTTTATACTGTCCATCTTGGACTTATGATTCATCTAGTACAGTAGAGGAATTCTTAGAAAAAGAAGAAAGATTCTGGGTAAATGAAAGTGGAGATCCAAGAGAAGAAAGTAATGAAGAGTGGAAAGGTATATCTAATAATATAGTTGAAAAAACACCAGTAACAGAATTACCATTTGTTACAAACTTCTCTATGGGTAATGGTAAATTCTTTAATGTAAATGGTGAAGAAGTAAGTGATGGTGAATGGAATCATAGAGGTATGATGGATATACTTCCAACATATAGATGGATAGTTGATAATAAGAAAAATAACTTAGAAGCAAGTATAGATTATAATGAAGCTTATTATGGAGGAAACTCAATAGCTTTAGAAGGTAAATTAGTTAAAGGTGGTAATACTAAGATAAAATTATTTGCATCAAATTTAGACTTAAAGAATAATACTGAAATAGGCATAAAGTATAAAGAAAGTGGAGCAAAAGCTAATATAAAACTTGAATTAGTATTTGAAAATAAAGGAACTAAAATAATTGATTTAAAAACTTCAAAAGATGGAGAATGGATAGATGCCAGTACATCATTATCTCAGTATAAAAAAGATGAAATAGAAGAGATATCTTTAATAGTAGATAGTAAAATTAATTCAGATTCATATAAATTAAACTTAGGACAGCTATCAGTAACTGATACAAAACAAAAACTAAATGTATCTAAAGTTAAAAAATTAAAAGTTGAAGAGTTTAAAGTAGTTGATAATTACTATGGAAATGTAAGATTAACATGGGATAGAGCTGGTGAAAATGTAAGTCACTATGAAATCTATATGGAAGATAGTAAAGGAAATAGAGAATTAGTTGGTGCAACTCCTACTAATGCATTCTTTGTAAGCAATATAGAAAGAGAGCTTACATTAGATACAAAAACTAAATTTATTGTTAAGCCAGTAAATGAATTATTTGAATCTAATAATAAAAATGAGGCAAGTATAACTGTTGAGTGGCCAGAATTAGAAACACCTAAAGCAAACTTTGAAATGAGTGATCCAATAGTAGCACCAGGACAATCAATAACATTAACTGATAAGTCATTAGCAGGTGAAACTGTTAAGTGGAAAATAGAAGGTCTTCATAAAAATGAAGAATTAGAAGGAAATGAAGTAACTGTTAAATTTGATAAACCAGGTGTATATTCTTTAACTCAAATAGTATCAAATGCAGCAGGTGAAACTGTAAATCATAAAGAAGATTATATAGTTGTAAGTAGTCAAGCTAGTAATGGTCTTACAAACCTTGCTTTAAATAAAGAATGTATGGCGAATGCACAAGTTAATGAAAATGAAGCTGGTAAGTTTGCTTTTGATGGAAAGTTAAATACTAAGTGGTGTGCATTTGGAGAAAAAGGAAACTGGATAACAGTAGATTTAGGTAAAGAAACTATAATAAAAGAATTAAGAATGAGCCATGCACAAGCAGGTGGAGAAGCTGCAAGTATGAATACATCTGAATATACTGTTGAAATAAGTAATGATGGAGAAACTTGGACACAATTATGTGATGTAAAAGGAAATACTAAAGCCGTATCTAGAGATGACCTAATGTATACACTTGCAAAATATGTAAAAGTTAATGTTAACAAGTCAGAACAAGGTAGTGGAGGGGCAACTAGAATATATGAAATAGAAGTTTTAGGAATTGATTCAGATAGAGTATTAGTTTTAGATAATAAAGAAGCATTATACAACTTAAATAATACTATAAATACTTTAGAAGAAGAGTATAAAAACTTAGGAAAGGTAGATAGTGAATTTGAATCTTTATTAAATAATGCTAAAGATATAATAAATAGAGTAGAAGTAGAAGTAGAAGAAATAAATACTGCAGAGGAAAGCTTAAAAGCTTCTTTTGAAACCTTAAAAAATCCAATAGATTTTAATTTATAGTATATAAGCTGATGTAATTTTACATCAGCTTATATACTATAATAAAGAATAATATAAATGAGGTAAATACAATATGTACTATAAAGAAATATATACAGAGGGAGAATATTATTATTTTGATAAAAATAAATTAACTCTAAAATTTATAAGTAAATATTATAGATTTTCAAAGCCAAGTGATATAAATGGAATAGTTTCCTATGATAAAGATATAAATATACTACTATCAGATACTAAAGAACAAACTGATTTTAATATAGGATTTAGCTATAAAAGAGATATAAAAAATAGTGGATTTAACCTTAAAATAAATCCAGAAAAAGAAGTAATAATAGTATCTAGTGATGAAAGAGGAATAGTAAATGGATACAAAACATTTATAAAACAAATTAAAAAAACTGAAGATGGTATATATATTCCTTATATAGAAATAAATCACGAGCCAAGTTTAAAATTAAGTGGAGTAATAGAAGGATTTTATGGTAAACCATGGACACTTGAAAGTAGATTAGATTGTATAAAGTTTATTGGACAAAACTATATGAATACATATATGTATGCGCCTAAAAATGATATTTACCATAGAGATAAATGGAGAGATTTATATCCTGAAAATAAAATTTTAGAATTTAAAGAAATCCTAAAAGAATGTGGTAAGTATCATGTCGATTTTTACTATATGATATCACCTGGAAAAGATTTTAAATTTAATATGAAGGATGATTATATAAACTTAAAATCAAAGTTAAAACAACTTGTAGATATTGGAGTTAGTAAATTTGGAGTACTACTAGATGATATAGATTATTTTAAAGGTTCAGGTTATAAACATGCAGAATTAGTTAATGATGTGTATTATTTTTTGAAATACAATTTAGAACAATTTAATTTAGTAATGTGTCCAACCGAATATGACATAGACTATGATACACCATATTTAAAATCACTAGGAGAAAACTTATTACCTGATATTAAAATACTTTGGACCGGGAATGAAACCTTATCCCATAGAATTACAAAGGATAGTTTTAATAGAATTAGTTCTATATTAAATCATGAAATAATAATATGGGATAATGTTCCAGTTAATGATTTTAAAGGTGATAAAGAACTTTTATTTATAGCACCATATGAAAATAGGTCACCACATCTTTGTGAGAATAACTTAGAAGGAATAGTATTAAATCCAATGGATATATGGGAAGCATCTAAATTTACATTAGCATCTTTTTCGCAATATGCCTTTAATGCAGATTCATTTAGGGGTAAAGATGACTTTAAAAAAGCTATTTCATCAATTGTATCTAAACATTATGTGGATGATTTCTATGTGTTTAGTCAGTATTTTAGAAATAGTAGGGTATCTAATTCTTTACCATTTAATTTAATTCATATGTTAAATAAAAATGATATTGATGGAATTGATAATGAATTAAATAAGTTATTTAATGCTACAAAAAATATTAAAAATAGTAAAGAGAGAAAACTTTTAAAAAGTATTATGCCTTGGATAGTACAAATAGAAAAAGAAAAAATACTTTGGGAAAGTTTTAAAGAAGGAAATTTAGATATAGTTAAGGAAGAAGTAAAATTACTAGAAAAATCAAAATATAAAACGTCAGCAAATATAGTAGTTAAAATTTTAAAAAAGATTCTAAATATAAAGGAGAAATAATATAGTATGTTTGGAATGATAAAAGATTTTAAAGTAAATGATAATATAATAAAAGTAAGATTTGAAAATATAGAAGCTAAAATAAATATAATAAGCCCTAATATAATAAACTTTTTTGTACCTAACTTTAGAGATGAACAAACTTCAGTGGCAATAGAAAATCTAAAGATACAACACTGTACATATGAAATAGATAGATATATTGATAATATAACAATAAAAACAGATGAATTAATTATAAAGATATATGATGAATTTAAAGTTGATATATACAACAAATATGAAAAATTAATATGTGAAGATTATAGAGGAGGTAGAGAACCTTTTGTAAAAAATTGTGCTGGTAGATTAGATATAGCCACGCAAGAAGGACATAAGCCAACAGATCATATGGAATACAAAGTTTTTGTACCTAAAAAAATGGAAGAGAATATGTACTTTTATGGATTTGGAGAGAGAAGTGGACATTTAAATAAAAAGTATTGTCATTATATAAACTGGAATACAGATGATCCAACACCACATGGTGAAACTTATGAAAAACTATATAAGTCAATTCCATTTTTCATAACCTTAAAAGATGAAGAAGCATTTGGTATATTTTTTGATAATACATTTGAAACTCATTTTAATTTAGGAAAAGAAAACTCAAATTATTATTATTTTGCATCTGTTGATGGAAATATAGATTATTATTTTATATATGGACCATCTATAAAAAATGTAATAAAAGGGTATACACACTTAACCGGAACTACTCCACTCCCACAACTTTGGACTTTAGGATACCAACAGTGTAGATGGGCATATTGTCCAGAAGAAAATGTATATGAAATAGCTAAGAAGTTCAGAGAAAAAGATATACCTTGTGACACTATATATTTAGATATAGAATATATGGATGACTTTAGAGTATTTACCTGGGATAAAAATAAATTTAAAGATCCTAAAAAGATGATAGAAAATCTTAATGATGATGGATTTAAATTAGTTACTATAATAGATCCTGGTGTTAAGGTTGATAAAGGGTATAAAATATATGATGAAGGTTTAGAAAATAATTACTTTGCAACTGATAAAAATGGAATAGTATATACAAACTGGGTATGGCCAGGAAACTCTGTATTCCCAGATTTTATGAATAGTGAAGTTAGAAAATGGTGGTCTAATAATCAAAAGATTATGACAGACTATGGTGTATCTGGTATTTGGAATGATATGAATGAGCCTGCTAGTTTCAATGGACCTTTACCAGATGATGTTAAATTTAATGAAGATGGAAAAATTATAGATCATAAAGAAGTACATAATGTATATGGACATATGATGGATAAAGCAACATATGAAGGTATAAAAAATGCAACAAATAAAAGACCTTTTGTAGTTACTAGAGCATGTTATTCAGGTACTCAAAAATACTCAACTGTATGGACAGGGGATAATCAAAGTACATGGGAACATTTAAGAATGAGTGTACCAATGCTTATGAACTTAGGCCTTAGTGGTATGTCATTTTGTGGTACAGATGTTGGAGGATTTGGATATGATTGTACGCCAGAGTTATTAAGTAGATGGGTTCAAGTAGGCGCATTTACACCACTGTTTAGAAACCATACAACAATATATTCAAGAGATCAAGAACCATGGGCATTTGATAAAATAACAGAAGATATAAATAGAAAATATATAAAACTAAGATATAAATTAATACCTTATATGTATGATATATTCTATAAAGGTGAACAAAGTGGCTTACCTATAATGAGACCTTTAATGCTTCATTATCAAAATGATCATAAAACTTATGAAATAAATGATCAATTTTTATTTGGAGAAAATATTATGGTTGCTCCAGTATTAGAACAAGGAAAACAAGCTAGAATGATATATTTACCTAAGGGAGATAAGTGGATAGATTATTGGACAAAAGAAGTATTTAATGGAGGACAGTATATTGTAAAAGAAACACCATTAGATATGTGCCCAATCTATATAAAATGTAGTAGTATAATTCCTAACTTTCCAGATATGAATTACATTGGTGAAAAGGAAGTGGATACTTTAATTTTAGATGTTTATTTAGATGATGAATCAGATATTATGTATGAACACTATCAAGATGATGAAACATCATTTGAATATAGAAATGGTAAATACAACCTATATAATATTAGTATTAAAGCTAATGAATCGTTAAATATAAATATAGATTTGGATAATGATGGTTACAATAAAAAATATAATTCTTATGAGATAGTAGTAAATAGCTTAAAATATAATAAGAGTATAATAAATAATAAAGAAATATATGGAGAGATCAAAGGTAAATCTGTAATATTTAGATGTGAAGTATAAATTTTTCAAAGTCTTAGTTAGTAATGGTTTTATAATATATTTACTTTATTTAGAAAATATAGCTAAGTAGAACGACAGATTAACTATATTCTGATCTATTAGAAGCATTTCTCTTGAGATGTTGAATTTAATATGATAATTCATCTGATAAAAATAATGCTAGCTTGTTCAACAGGTATGTCAACTAACTTATTAGTTACTAAAATAGAGGCTGCTGCTAAAGAGCAAAATATAGAAGCTCAGATATGGGCAATACCAGAAGCAAACTTATCTGAAGAAATAACTAAGTGTGATGTAGTTTTATTAGCACTTAAAGTAAGATATGTATTAAACATGGCTTTTGAAGCAATATCTAAAGCTAAAGAAGGAAATATAGAAGAAGCGAGAAAATTATTAAAAGAATCTAAAGTAGAAGTAAATAAGGCTCATAGATGCTAAATAGAACTTATTCAACAAGAAGCTTGTGCAAATAAAACTGATGTAAGTCTTGTTTTAATTCATGCACAATATCATCTTATGAATACTATTAATTACCAAATGTTAGCAGATAAAATAATTGATATACATAAAATATTCCAAATGCTGGAAAGTAAATAAGTAAAATTATTTACACCTTTTTTATTAAGATAAACCAAATAATCTAAATATAGTTGTAGTTATAAAATAAACTTAAAATCAGAAGGTAGTAGTAGGCATAAATCTTACCAAAGTCCATTTAGCATTTCTAGATTCCATAAATATTTTATTGAAACAACTTCTAAGGTTTTGAGTAGCGCATAGATTATATAGAGTTTAATGTTTTTAACGACACCATCCTTTTTCATTTATCGAATATATAAAATATAAAAAGGAGTGATAATATGAATAAATATATGAAAAAAGCAAATGAATTAGCGAAATACTCAATGGATAACAATAAAGGGGGATGTTTTGGATCAGTAATAGTTAAAGATGGAGTTATAGTTGGAGAAGGATATAATACAGTAACATCTGATAATGATCCTACTCGTCATGGTGAAATTAACGCAATAAAAAATACATGTAAGAATATGAGTACATTTGACTTAAGTGGATGTGAATTATATACATCAGCTTATCCATGCCCAATGTGCTTAGGAGCTATAATGTGGGCTAACATTAAAACTGTATACTACGGAGCTACAGCACAAGATACAGGGAATATAGGTTTTAGAGATGATTTCATGTACGAATGGCTAAATAATAAAAATGAAGATTTTTTAAGGTTAATTGAGATGGATAGAAAAGAGTGCGTTGAAGTTCAAAGGATGTGGTTAGATAAAGATGATAAGATAGAATACTAACCATATAAATTTTAAATAGGTTAAGATTATATAATAAGCTCACTCTGAAATATTTCTGAGTGAGCTTAAAATTTGTATACATCTTAAATATTAGAGAGCAAATAACAAAAAGGTGTAAATAAATTTATTTACGCCTTTTTTATTAAGATAAACTTAAAAATATATTATTATATCTAAAGTTAATAGAAATTATTAATTTAGAAACCTTACCTAGCTATAATAATAAGATATTTCTATTTTAATAACTAAAAAGTATTCATTGACAACTCTTCTTGAGATTCATCTTTATTTATAAGTATAAAATCTGTAAATTTTTGACCATATGGTAAGCATAGTTGTATAAAAGGACCTGTAGTAGCCATAGCTATAATAGTTCCTACACCAACGGTACCTCCTAACATAAAGCCTCCAATTAATAAAAATGCATCCATGCAAATTCTAATCCATCTATACTCACAGTTGATTCTTTCTTTTATTATAAAAGGTATTATATCATTTGGTGATACTCCAACTTTAGTAGCAGAAAGTATTGAAAATCCTATAGCAATTATAAAACATCCTAATGCGATTAAAAACATTTTTAATAAGTAACTATACGATTCTACAGGAAGAACAGAAACTACACGGACTCCCAGATCTATAATTGGACCAACTCCAATAACGCATATGATTGTACCGATCTTTATATGGTTTTTGTTTAATAATAATATTATACTAAATAATACTACTAAAATTATTCTATTTGCTGTTCCTGTCGTTACATTCATTCCAAGGTTATTTAGTGTATTAGCTAATCCCTGTGTAAAAACTGTAAATGGATCTGAACCTATGTTCATTCTTAAAAATAAAGCCACTCCAAATTGTATAATACTCATCCCCAGTAAAAATATTAGTATTTTCTTTATTGTCTCGGATAATTTTTTCATATAAACTCATTCCCCCTATTACTAATTTAAATCAATTATCTTCAAAATAACCTGTAATATACATCTTTATAAGAATATTATACTTTGTTTATAATGTCAATACATTATAGTTATTTTTTTAACAATAATATAGAATTTAATTTTGATGATGAGCTTGTTTTTATAAATTAACTTGTTGTATTAGTTAAATTTTACAATAGTTGATGATATATACGATGGTTTTATACATGTAAGTATTAAAATATAGATATAATATTAAATATAATTGTAAAAATTTTAACTATTAATTCAGAAAAAAATTATTTAGTTTACTTAGATTAGAATATAAAAACTATTATAAAATAAAAATTATTTAGGAACAAATTTATTTATAGAGAATAGAATAAGTGAAGAAGTGTATAAATAAATTAAATTTAGTTTATGGGGATGATTATTATGCAGTTAAAAAGAAAAATTGGATTAATAGCAGCAGGGCTAATAACACTGTCTGGTGTATCAATAATAGAAGAAATATACGTATACGGTAATGAAAAAAATAAATCCAATATACAACTTGAAGAATATGAAATAAAAGACTTAGCAAATCTAATTGGAAAAAACAAAATAGATGTGGAAAATGTACTTGGTAAAGGATATGAAAAAGAAATTCTACAACAAGAAAGTAATGTATATATCGGATTTGATGAAAAAAGAGAAGTAGCTTCATTAATAAATATTTCTTTTGTAGAAGATGATGAATCTACATATAGAATAATATCTGAAAGACTATGGAATGAACTTGGAAAATCATCTTTAAAATTTGTATCATCGGATAATAAAGTAATAGAGACGTGGAATAAAGGTGATTTAGAAATAAATTTCAACAAAATAAAGGATTGTATATCAATAAAAATAAACTAAAGGATAAATTATATCAATAATAAGAGTAATTACATGATAGTATGCTATATAAAGCTGTAAAGTAAATAAAACTTTATAGCTTTTAATTATTTATAGAAAATATAAATTTTATTAATGCATAAGATGTTAAGAATAGAATTAAAAGTTAACATTTAAAAATGCAATTCATATAATAAAATATTGCACCACTTATATAAAATTTATATTGGAGGTACAAATATGTATGAAATAATAGCGAATTTATTAAAAGAGTCTAAAAAGACAACTGTGATAACCGGTGATGGAATTAGTATAGATTCTCAAAAGATAGATTACAAAACAAGTGTTGACAATCAAGTTTATAATGGTATTAACTTATCAAAATTATGTAATAAGGATTTTGATAAATCAGATAATAATTTTATATCTTACTATAGAAATATATGTAAACAAATATCATTAAATAAACCAAATAAAGCTCACCATATAATAGAAGAATGGAAAAATAAAAAAATAATAGATTTAGTAATAACTCAAAATATAGATGGGTATCATGGAATAAAAAATGTGATAGAACTACATGGTAATATAAATAATTTTTACTGCACAAACTGTAAAAAGAAATTTAATAGTAAATATTATCAAAAGTCACATAAATGTAATAATGGGCATGATAATTTTGAAAAAGAGTATACAAAGTGCAATGGAACATTAAGACCAAATATAGTATTATCTGGAGAAATTCCAAAGTACCTAGAACTAGCATTATTTAATATGTATAAAAGTGATATAGTGCTAATAATTGGAACAGAAATGAGTATCTCGCCTATAAACAAATTGCCTGTAATGGCAAAGGAGAAAGGAGCCAAATTAGTTGCTATAAACAAAGAACCGATTGAAAGCATAGCAAATTATATAAACTACTCTATTTATGGAGAAGATATAATAGATGTATTAGAAAAGTTAAATAATTTAATATTATAAATTAAATTATAAAATACATATAATTTACAATTATAGGTATTTTATTGAAATATTATTATAGCTTTTAATCTATTTTGGCATATTTACATCATTTAAAGGAAACAATTCTAGGAAAATAGCAATTATAATTATTGGTGTAAGATTATTTTAAAATAAGTCAGAGAAAAAAGTATCAGCTAGAAATTTTTAGGTAAAGGCAATTTTTAAATTTAAAAATGGGTGAATACACATAAAAAAAGTGGGTAATTATTATAATATCAAGAAAATAATTTATATTAATATATATTGATTACTAGATAAAACAAGTATATAATCTCTATATACAAAATTTTGAAAAGGAGTCGTTTTTATGAAAGTTACTTTACCAGAATCAGCAATAAAAACATTAAAAGATATATTAAAAGATAATCAAGAAAGACCTCAAAATATAAGAGTATATTTTGCAGGAATGGGTTGTTCAGGAGCATCATTTGGAATAGCACTAGATGAAGAAAGAGAAGATGATGTGTGCTATGATATAGAAGGTTTACATTTTATAATGAGCGAAGTTGAATACAGTAAGTATGGTGATGTAATTATAGAAGATACAGGATATGGTTTTAGAGTAGTAGTTGAAAATATGCCAGAAAACACAGGTGGTGGATGTGGCGGAGGATGCTCTGGTTGCGGACACTAAGATATATATAAGTTACCTTAAAAACTAAGGTAACTTTTTTCGTTTAAATATACTATAATACTTAAAAAAATGTATATAATTTTTAAATTTAAATAATATTAATCAATTGGTTTTAAGCAACTGACCTGATTATTGGAAATATGAACGAAGCGAATTTTTTATTTAGTATATTAGTTATAAAAATCTATGAGTAATACTACATAAAATGGGTATAAATATAGTAAATAAAAATATAGTTCTACACGTATTGATTATTTATGGCAAAAATGTATATAATAGGTATATACTATGTATATTCATAAAAAATAAGAAAGGATATGATTTCAATGAAGATAACTTTACCAGAATCAGCAGTAAAGACGTTAAAAGACATCTTACAAGACAATCAAGATAGACCTCAAACTATAAGAGTTTATTTCGCAGGCATAGGCTGAGGCGGTCCATCATTTGGTATTGCTCTGGATGAGCAAAAGGATAGTGATGTAGCTTATGAAGTAGAGGGGCTACAATTTATAATGGATAAAAACGAATATGTACAACATGGTGATATTGTTATAGAAGATACAGGATATGGATTTAGAGTAATTCCTGAAAGTATGAAAAATGATCAAGGTGGATGCGGCGGAGGATGCTCTGGTTGTGGACACTAAAATAATTAAAGGCGTGTATTATATGCACTCCTTTTTTATAATGTTATTAATCTTTATTTATTATATTTTTAGATATATCTATTATAAAATTATTATAATTATGCAGAAATAATTTTTATTTTAATAAATTAGGATAGAAAAATAATAAGTCAAGGGTATCACAAAGAACATAGAAAATATCAGGAAACAGTAATTGTAATAGAAATGGCCAATTTATTAAATAAATTTTAAGGACAAAAAAATGCTAATATCATATTAGATAGTAGCATTTTTTCTATTATATACTAAATTTTAAGGAGATTGGAATTATAAAGTACATATATATTTTAAACTAAAATTTGTGAACTTATGCTATAAAATTATATAATGACAATATTATTAAAATAATATAGATAAAGTATTTATTATTTTATCTTAATATGAGATTAAAATTATCTTATAAAGTTTATAAATGTTTTACATTAAGCTTAAAGTGATTGAAGTTGAGCTTTTTACTCTCTAAAACCTTCATTAAAATTTACCCACCATGATATATTATTTGTTTTTTATCACAATTAGTATCATATATAAAATTTATTTTAATTACATAAATTACAAGGAATATATTTAATAAGTAGATAAATAAACGCATTGAAGATATAATAGCAAAAAAAGACAGTGATAAAAGAGAATAGAGAATACAAATTCTGAGAAAAATTTATTCAAGAAATTAAATAAAGCGGATTACTTAGTTAAATTTAGGAGGATACGATGAAAAAATTTTTAAAAAAGATATTTGTATTAATGACAATATGCATTAGTATACCATCTAATAATTTTATATTTGCAGAAAGTGATGAAGAGTCATATTTAAAAGAAGATAAAGCGATAACTGAAAGTTTAGGAAGTAATATGATTTATGCACCTCACACAGGTAATGTAAATCTTGATTATCTATATCAAATGATACAACATCATAAAGGTGCTATTGATATGGCAAAAAATTTACTAAATAATGGAGGAGAAAATGAAGAGGTAGTTCAAATAGCTAAGGATATAATAAAAAATCAAACAATAAGTATAGCTAGTATGGAAAGCTTAATGAAAACTCTAATAGAGAATTTAACACAAGATAAAGTAAGGGAAGAAAAATATTTAAAAGAGTATGAAAAAATTGTAAAAGAGATGATGTGTGGACTTGAAAATCTTAAGCCTACAGGAAATGTAGATAAAGACTTTTTACAATCAATGATAGTTCATCATCAGGGTGCGATAGATATGGTAAACTCAATAATTAAGTATACTGATAATGCTGAAATTAAAAAAATGGCAGAAGGAGAATTACAAAATCAACAACCTGAAATAGACAATATGAAAAAACTTTTTGACAGTATAAAATAAAAATAAGTAGCCAATAAATTATCATAAGATTATTGGCTATTTATTTTTATATACAATTACTATATGAAACTTTCTAATTATACAGTTATAAATATCGTAACCAATACTTATAATACCCTTATAAATATAATTATATTTAGTATATCAAATAAATAAATGTTTATATATTATATTATAACTTAACGTTTAAAGGAAGGGGATAGTATGGCTTATAACTATGATAAATTTGATAAAAGTATTACCGAGTTTGTAAAAGAAAATAATATACAAAGTAGTACAGATTATTTATTAATAACTTCGCTTAAGGATAAATTTACCTATGTTTATGAGTATAAAAATGGATGGGAGTTAGAATACAAATGGAGTTCTACAGTTGGAAAATTGTCAACACCAACTATAAAAGGTGTATTTAGTGTAGGTATAAAGTACCCAGCTATAGGTGGAAATACAAGCTCTGTAAAATATGCAACAAATATAGTTGATGATTATTATTACCACTCTATAATATATGATGATAAAGGATTTAATATAAAAGATGATAGATTAGGAGTGGCAATAAGTCATGGATGTATAAGGCTTGCAACTAGTAGTGCAAAATGGATATATGATAATATTCCAGAAGGAACACCCATAATTATTAATTGATATATTTAATAAATTAAGTATATATTTGGATTAAGAATTAATTTTGTAAAATTATAAATTTATTGATACTAAATAAAGAAAATGGTAAAAGTAGGTGGAATTTTGAGGATATAAAAAGTTTTAGAGAAAAAATATATTAATATTTAGAATATAAAAATACAAATTATAGAATAAAGTTATATAAAATATAGATATAAACTCTTTAAATCATGTTGAAAATAATATTATAATAGATAATGGGGATAAAATAAAAATATATATGAGGTGAGTTTATGAAAAATAAATATTATTGTCCATATTGTAAAGGGGAATTAGATGTTTTAGATGGCTGAGGAACAATAAGTTATTATTGCATGGAGTGCAATATGTTAATTTCAAGAAAGAAAATATTAACTGAAGAAGATGTTAAAGAGACTATTGAAAAAACGTAAAATTTGACTAATAATGCAAGATGAAAAAATAAACATTTAATATTCTGAAAATTATTGCATCAAAGTGAAATTATATATATAATATATATGTATCAAAATAGAACTTAAATCATTAAAGATAGAGGAGCGAAAGTTAATAGTAGTAGTAATGAGATAATCACAGTGACTTACTATGAAAGGAGCAATCGCCGAAGGTTACAGCTGATGCTTTAAAGCTGTAATACTGGTGATGTATAAAATATATGCATCACTGTCACAAATTATTTTGTGGTGAGCTATCATTTAAGTGTAGAGTATATTTGTATACAAATCCTTAAGTATAAGCTTAAGGATTTTTTATTGGGGGGGAAATATATGTTTTCTAAAAAAATACCATTATTAGTATTGGCATCTATATTAAGTGGGAGTATGCTAGTTGGATGTAGTCAAACAGGAAATAATGTAGGGCAATCTGAAAATATAACTGCTAAGCAAATTTTACAAAATGAGGATGCTAGACTTGCTATATCTATGGCTATAGATAAAGCTCAAATAACTGATGTTATTTTAAATAACGGCTCATTACCAGCTAATGTATATGTTCCAGAAGGTTTGGCATTAGATGAAGATGGTAAGGACTATAGAGAAATAGCAGGGGAAATGGGATTTGAATTTGATCAAGAAAAAGCAGCAGAGCATTGGAAGAAAGCAAAAGATGAATTAGGATTTGATAATACAACATTAGAGTTTTTAACAACAGATTCAGATACAAGTAAACAAATAGGTGAATATATACAAAATCAATTAGAGCAAAACTTAGAAGGTCTAACTATAGAAATCAAGCAAGTTCCATTCAAACAAAAACAACAATTAGAATCACAAGGTGATTTTGAATTACTATACAGTTCATGGATAGCAGATTATCCAGACCCATTAACATTCTTAGAAACATTCACAACAACTGGCAAATTTGGATCAAATAGTGGATATAATAGTGCAGAATATAATAAATTAGTTGATGAAGCTAAAAACTCATTAACACTAGCGAATAGCTGGAAAAAATTTGCTGAAGCTGAAAAAGTTTTATTAAACGATGCATATATATCTCCAGTATATCAAAGTAGCTCTGCATACTTAGAAAAATCTACAGTTAAGGACATAGTTAAATCTGCATATGGAGCTAGAAATACTTATAAATGGGCTTATGTAGAAGGTAAAGATAGCTTCAATATAACGAGTAGTGCAGATTTACCATCATTAGATGCAAGTAAAACTACAGATTTTTATTCTTTTGATGTTTTAAATAATATTATGGAAGGTTTAACAAGAGTAGATTTAGACGGTAAAGTAGTAGAAGGTATGGCAACTAAATGGGAAACAAGTGAAGATAAAAAAACTTGGACTTTCACTATAAATGATAAAGCATACGGGAGTAATGGTGATAAGGTTACAGCTCATGACTTTGAATATGCATGGAAGAGAACTTTAAATCCAGAGACAGGAAGTCAATATGGATTTATATTCTATGATTTAGTTGGTGCAGAAGATTATAGTTTAGGTAAATGTAGTGCTGATGACGTAGGTGTTAAGGCACTTGATGATAATACATTACAAGTTACTTTAGTAAGACCTGTTAACTATTTTGATAGGCTTGTAGGATTCCCTGTATTCTTCCCACAAAATCAAAAATTTGTTGAAGAAAAAGGGGATAAATATGGAACTACTAAAGACGATATATTATCTAATGGACCATTTGAATTAACTAGATGGAAATTAGAATACCAATATACAATGAGTAAAAATGAAAAGTATTGGGATAAAGATGTAGTAAAATTACAAACTATAAATACTAAGATAGTAAAAGACTCTTCAACTGGAATAAATCTTTATGAAGCTGGAGAAGTTGATTCTATAGATTTGGCTGCAGAACATGTTGATAAATTCAAAGATAGCCCAGAATTTAAATCAACTAAAAATGCAACTACATTCTTTATATTGATAAATGCTGGAGAAGAATAAACTTTAATATAAAAAATAAAAGGAATTATCTTAAACTATTTTAAGGTAATTCCTTTTTACTTGCGTAGATTAAATAGTTTAAAAAAACTTAATATGATATAATTTATATAGTCACAATAGGGGGGAATATTATGAAATATATTTTTAAGTTTATAGAGTATATAAATGAAACAAATATATTAAGTTTGGCAACATTAATACTTATAATTAGCTACTTAAGATATTTATACAATAAAAAAGAAGAAGTTGAAGAATATTTAGGATTTAAATTAGTTGGGTTTCATATGTTAGGATTATTTACATTTAGTTTTAATTTTGAGTATATTAAATTTGTACTACCAATAGGATTTATTATATATCTACTATTTATGAAAAATAAAGAACGAAAAAATAATATAATAAAAAAGAAAGCAACAGTATTTGGATTTATTATACTTTGCTTAGTGGGAATAAACTCAATTATATACAACAAAGTAGAGTATAGAGATAGAGTAATACCTATGGAAAGTATAAGCATGGATTCTTTAAAAGATAATTATAAAATATTAAAAAAAGAATTAGGTATAGATAATCAAGCATTTATAGAAAAACTTGACTTAGATTACAACAAAAATAAAATAAAGATGATAAGTTATACTGTAAAAGATATAAATAATAATAAATATTACTATATATCAGATAATACTAAATCATATAATGTCTATATAAGTAAAATCTATGATTATGATGAAGAAGATATGCTTGTGTTTAATCCAATGGAATATAATATTGATATAGAACAATTTTTCGATATAATAAATAATGTTAAATTTAAAGAAGATAAAGATGCAGATTATTATACTATATTATACAGAAATGAATTAATGTCTTATGAGGAAATTGGTAATTTATATACTATAGATTTTAATGATTACTCAACTAAAAAATTAAAGTCTGAATATCCAATATATGATGCTGCTCAGTTTAGTCAGATGGGTATGAAAAGACTTAGTGAAGGCTCATGGGAAGGTATGAAGTCATACACATATTTAATGGATTATAAGGTATATGAAAATAATGAATAGAATAAAAAGGGAGCAAAATTTTGCTCCTTTTTTACTTTATGAAAATAAATCTATTATATCTTTATCGGATAAACTCTTAAGAAGTCCACTATTAGATAAATCATCATTTATAAAATCTTTTATAAGCTTATCTTTATTTTCTTGAAGTTTAATTATATTTTCTTCAATAGTTCCCTTTGCGATAAGTTTAATAACATGAACCACATTTTTTTGACCAAATCTATGAGCTCTATCGCTAGCTTGATTTTCAACAGCTGGATTCCACCAAGGATCAAAGTGAATTACAACATCAGCACTAGTTAAGTTAAGACCACTTCCACCAGCCTTTAAAGATATTAAAAATACTTTAACATCTTCGCCTTCATTAAATTTATTAACAAGATTTAATCTTTCTAAAGCATTAGTTTGTCCATCTATATAATAATAATCTATATTATTTTTAGAAAGCTCTTTACCAATATTTTTTAAAACAGAAGTAAACTGAGAGAATAAAAGTATTTTATGATTATCCTCTATATAATCTTTTAATATTTCAAGAGTAGCTTCGGTTTTTGAGCTTTTTTTATTATAACCTTCTATTAAAACACTAGGATCTAAACATAATTGTCTAAGTTTTGTTAAATAAGAAAACATAGTTATCTTATCTGTTTTGATATCTTTATTATTTATTTTTTCTTTAATTTCTTCCACATAAGCACTGTATACTTTTCGTTGATCTTTATTAAGCTCAACGAAAAACTTATTCTCTATTTTATCTGGAAGTTCAGTCATAACTTGAGATTTAGTTCTTCTAAGTATAAATGGTTTTATAAGTTTTCTAAGATTATTAGCATTATATTCATCATATATAAACAAATCTTGGAACTTATTTCTGCTATATAAATATCCAGGCATAACAAAATCAAATATAGACCAAAGCTCAAGTAAGTTATTTTCAATAGGTGTACCAGTAAGTGCAAATCTAACTTTAGAGTTTATACTTTTTACAGCATTTGTACTTAAAGATATAGGATTTTTTATATTTTGTGCCTCATCTATTATAAAGTAATCAAATACTTTAGTTTCATAAAAATCTAAATCATTTCTAAGGGTAGCATAAGTAGTTATAACTACATCATATTCATCAATAGTATTTAATAATTTTTCCCTTTCTTTTTTATTACCATGAATTAAAAGTACTTTAATATCTGGTGCAAAGTTTTCAAATTCGCTTTTCCAGTTATATATTAAAGAAGCTGGAGTAACTATTAAACTTTTAGTATTTTTAACATTTTCTTTTTTATAAAGTAAGAATGATATAGTCTGAAGGGTTTTACCAAGACCCATTTCATCAGCAAGTATTCCACCAAATTTATAGTGGTCTAAAGTTTTAAAGTAATTAAGACCTGCTACTTGGTAATCACGAAGATTAGCTTTTAAATTTTTAGGGATACTTAAATCTAAGTTTTCTATATTATCAAAGTCATCACAAATACGATTAACAAATTGCTTACCTTCTATAAAGTTTAAATTTTTACTTTTAAACATATCATTAATATATAAAGCCTTACTAAAATGAACTTTAGAGTCATCAAAGCTTGATACATTTAAGTTTTCAACAAGCTCAAATAAATCCTTAGTTTCACTATCTTCTAAATCTAAGAAACTTCCATTTTTTAATTTGTAAAATCTCTTTTTTTCTTTAAAGGCAAGGAACATATCTTTATATTCATTTTGATTTATATCGTCAATATTAAATGAAAAATTCAAATAACCATCTAAGCTATCTCTTATAGATGCATGAATAGAAGTTGATTTTATAATTTTTCTATTTTTAAATTTATCAGAATAATAGACATCACCTAAACTTTTAAGGTTCATTATCTCTATATCTAAAAAGTTAAATAATTCTTCATCATTGCCATTAAATACATAGTATGAATCATTATTTATAAAGTTAAGAGATAAAAGTTTATCTTTAAATATTTTTTCTTTTTCTAAATTTCTAACAACATATTTTGTTTTATTTTCATCATCATACTCAAATTTAAGTTCGCATACTATATTACTATTTTTCAAGTCAAAGTAAAATTTAGTATTAAAATCATTTACTATATTATCTTTTATTTCATTATCAATATTTATATTTTTAGAAAAACTTTTAACTTTAGGAACTAAATTAGTTAAAAGAGGATCTATTTCCTCTTTGGTAAATTCTATATTATTGTGATCTTTTAATATAGAATAAAGTGTTTTATAATTTCTAGCATCTTCATTAGATAATAAATATATATTCTCATCATACAAAACAACATCCCCTTTATGAGTAAGGGGCATAGGTAAATTATTATTGCATTTTAGTTCTATATTTTCATCACATTTTTCTAAATCTAGATTTATAGGTAATTTTTCATTTACAACTTTAGGAAGGTAAATTTCCTTATTATAAGTAAGTGTAAATTCTTTATCTCCCAAGGTTTTTAAAAATCTTTTTAATCCACTACTTCCAACATCTAAAAATTTAGCGTTAAAACTATTTAAAGCCATAGTATTTTTACGCCCAAAGTCTTCTATTATATCAACTAACTCTTCATCTACACCTTCAAAGTAATGAATATTAGGATTATATATGAAGTTTTTTCCATATTCTAATAAATCATTATTAATTCGAGCAAATGAAAAGTCCTTTAAACTTTTAAGGACATACATTTTATCGGTTCCTATTTTAAAATCTGCAAATACACCATTATCACTTATATCTATATTTACCTCTAAATTAACCTTTTCTTTTTTATTATTATTAAAATAAGATAGAAGTTTTTTATTAGGTGTAGTAGGCGTATTATAAACATTTGAATTATTATTTTTATTTAATACATTATTTACTACTTTTAAAGAAGCTTCCTTTTTTAGTTGTCTAATTCCAGTTATACTAGTTGCAGCAATATGTTTACAAATAAATATATTGCTTTGATTATGTCTTGAAAGATAGTCCTCACAAGTACAACTACAACCAAGTATTTTATTATTTATTGTATCTATAGAAATTGATGTGGTATAAACATCATTAAAAAACTCAGATTCAGCTATTGCATCAAAAGTAACTATACCATCATTTATATTTACTGTTATATGGTCTACTAGTTTTCTATTAAAATACTTAATCCCTCTATTCCATCTAGAGGGTACAGTATTATTCATAACTAAATTTTGTATATTATTAAAGTCCAAAATATCACCTTACTCTCTGTTGTATATAAAATATTATAGTCTAAAATTAACACAATGACACAAAAATATTATAATTTTGATTTACATTTAATTTATAGTGATAAATTTTATTATAAAATAAACTATATAAAGGTACATATATATTATAAATTCAATAAAAAATATACTTACTAATATAAAAAGTCTTATAAAGTTTATCATCACAAATTATTATTTAGGTTTAATAGAATCTTATAAAAATATCTTAAATCTTTTGTACTAATTATCTTATGATACATATTGAAATTGCTATATAAACTTTTTATTATCAAAATTTAGCTTGCTAGAATCTAATATTTCTAGTAAATATATTTAATTAGCACAACGAGTTAATTTAAATATATTTTCTCATAAAGTAATTGTAATTGGGAAACCTTATATTATAAGGAGAAATGTCATATGAAAAATATAATATTAACTTTACTATCTATACCAAAAGTAGGAAAGAAAAGTGTTGGTTATTTTATAAAATACATGCAAGAAATTCCTAAAAATGAAAATGATATAATAGATATATTTATAGATATTAAAAATGATAATAAGAGAATAAAAGTACCGACTTTAGAAGAAGTTAAATTAGCTTATGAAAGGGCTGAAAAAATAGTAAGTTTATCAAAGAAACAAAACATTGAAACTATAGATATATTACATAAAGATTTCCCTAAAAAATTAAAACTTATAGAAAATGCTCCTCAAGTATTATTTTATAAAGGAAACTATAATGCAATAATAAATGAAAATACTTTAGCTATAATAGGGAGTCGAGAAGCTAGTAAAGAAGGTCAAAAAAATGCATATGAAATGGCATACTTATTTGCAAAAGAAAATTATTCAATAATAAGTGGTTTAGCTATGGGTTGTGACACTTATGCTCATAAGGGATGCCTAGATGCTAATGGTATGACAGTAGGGGTATTATCTAGTGGATTAGATACAATGTATCCAATTCAAAATAGAGAATTAGCAGAAAGAATAATAGAAAATAACGGTTGTTTGTTAAGTGAATACCCAATAGGATTTACTTCATTTAAAAATAATTTTATAGAAAGAGATAGAATAGAAAGTGGTCTTAGTTTGGGAACTATAGTAATAGAGGCAAATATTAAATCTGGTACTATGCATACTGCAAACTTTACATTAGAACAAGAAAGAGTGTTAGCTTGTTTTAATATTGATAAAAGTGGTAATAAATTTCTTTTAGAAAATGATAAGGCTATATCTATAAATGGTAAAGAAGATATGCCTAAAATAAAATATCAACTAGAAAAAGTTAAAGATAGATTAGAAAATAAAAAAGGAGATATTTAAAAAAATTAAATATCTCCTTTTTTATTGACAAATATAATTAAATATCTATAGACAAATAGATTTTTACAATAGACTATCATTTTTAATATAAGATTTAGATATCTTAAATATAGATAGATTAGCTTTTATATTAGTATAAGGACATAGACCTACACTTGAATTTGAATTATTAGTTAAGGAAAAATTTAAATGTGAATCATAAACAGATACAATTGCATCTCCGCAAAGTTGTTCTTTTTTAGTAGTACAACTTTCTATATTATGTCCTTTACAAGATTTAATAGAAAGGGATACATAATCACTATCATTACAAGTATGTATATTAGCCCACCATCTTATATAGTAAATACCATTAGAATTTATAGTAAAATGACCAGTACTGTAGTTATAAGTTATACTTGGATCAGTATCTATTATACATTTATTAAATATAATAGGTTGGTCTTTATCTATTATATTATTTAAAGTACTTTGCATTTGTAAACACATTTATTTACCTCCGAAATATATTAGTTATATTTTTACAATAAACTTACTAACTACTTATAGATATTTTACAAAATGAAGTTTTATGATAAAATTACTGTAAATATATAATAATAATAAATATGAATGTGGATACCTAATTCTAGTAATACATATAGGATTAGACAAAAATATTTAAAACTAATAATGTTTTATTTATTACAGCTATTTTTATATTTAGTTCTTTATGTAATGGGAATTCATAAGATATTATAAGTTTTCCGAAATAAATATTGATAATAGATTATATCAGTCTAATCTAAGTAGAATATTTAAAAAGCAAAGGTTAAAAATTACCAGAAAGTTATGAGTTAGGAAAATAGTTTTAACTAACCAACAGATTAATATATAATTCTAAAGGAGATAAATATGGACAGATTAATAACTAAAGAAAAAGTTTTTGTACAAACTAACCAATTAGCAGAAATACTTATAAACAGCAATGGGTATGAGGATTTTCATAATAATATAGTAAAAAATAATATAGTATGTGAAGAAAGTAAAAATTATGAAATAGCAGGGGCTGGGTTTATAGATTTTAACCAACATCTATATGAAGATATAAACCATATGAACTCGATAAGTGGTGGATTATATTTAGATATGACTTTAGTCATGTTTAAAATATATATATGGGGATCAAAAGGTGAAGGTTTTGAAATATTTAGACATGTTTTAAGAGGCGAAGAAATAGCTAATTTAAAATCTATAGATGATATAAAAGATTACATATACAAAGGATTATCTGAATTAGAAGATGGAATAGTTAACACATATAATAAAGAAACAAAAGAAGCCTTTGAAGGCTTTGGTAAAGGAATAGAAACTAGACAATTACCTCTTCCAAATATACTTAAATATATAAACTTAGAAAATAATATAAATGATTTTAGATAAATTAAAAGTCAAAGTTAAAAAGCTATCTTAAGTTATAAACATTATAACTTAAGGTAGCTATGTTTATGTGCGTGGTTTTAAAATTAATATTATTTTCTAAGATATAATTAAAGAATAGTATAGAAAAATACTGATATATGTTTATAAAAATAAATAAATTATTTTATAATTAACATATATTTTAATGAATAAGAATGAAAATATAGTTGCAATTGCAATTAATTGTGATATACTATAATAGTTGCGCAAACAACTAATAGAAAGTGGGATTTAATATGAATGCAGAAAAATGTAAAGGAAATAAACATATAGGTAAATACATATCTCAGCTTTATAGAAAGGGAAGTGTATTTATAAATAAAGAAGTTTCTGAGTATGGAATAGGATCAGGACAATTTATGTTCTTACTTGAGTTATATATAAATGATGGAAAAAATCAAGAAGAAATAGCTGAAACTTTAAAAATAGATAAGGGAACAACTGCAAGAGCTTTAAAAAAATTAGAAGAACAAGGATTTGTAACAAGAATAAAAGATGAAAATGATAAAAGGTCTAATAAGATATATCTAAATGATAAGGCAAAAGATGTTAGAGAAGGTGTATTAGATGTTTTAAATGATTGGAATAAAGAAATAACTAAGAGTTTAACAGAAGAAGAAGAAGAAATGCTTAAAAGTTTGCTTGAAAAAGTATGTAAGAATATAAATGTATAGGAGGTAGACAATGAATAATAGTCAACAAGTTTTAGGAACAGAGTCAATTGGTAAATTACTACTAAAATATTCAGTACCAGCAATAATTGGTATGATGGTAAATGCACTTTATAATGTTGTAGATAGAATGTTTATCGGAAATATACCAGGAGTTGGACCACTAGCAATTACAGGCCTTGGTGTAACAATGCCTATAATGACAATAATATTAGCATTTGGTATGTTAATAGGTGTAGGTTCTGCAACTAATATATCTATAAAATTAGGTCAAAAAAGAAAAGAAGAAGCTGAAAGTATAATAGGAAATGCGATTTCTTTATCAGTAATAATAGGTATTTTAATAACAGTAATAGGAATATTATTCTCAAATAGCATATTAAAAGCTTTTGGAGCAAGTGATGCAACATTGGTTTATGCAAAAGCATATATAAGTATTATATTATTTGGGTCGGTATTTAATATATTAGGTATGATGTTTAATAATATAATAAGAGGAGATGGAAATCCAAAGTTATCAGCTATAATAATGACTGTAGGATGTGCTACTAATATAGTATTAGATGCACTTTTCATATTTGGATTTAATATGGGAATACAAGGTGCTGCTTTTGCAACTGTTATATCTCAAGCAGTAACGGCTTTATGGGGAATTAGCTATTATTTAAGAGGAAAATCTAATCTTAAATTTAGAAAATCAAGTTTAAAATTAAATAAAAATATCATAAAAGCTATATGTGCTATAGGCTCAGCACCATTTGCAATGCAAATAGCTGCAAGCATGATTCAAGTATTAAATAATCAAGCATTAAGCACTTATGGTGGGGATTTATCTATAGGGGCTATGGCTACGATAAGTTCTATAGCAATGATATTTTTAATGCCATCATTTGGATTAGTTCAAGGAATGCAACCTATAGTAGGGTTTAACTATGGTGCTAAAAATTATGATAGAGCTAAAAAGACATTTATAATATCTGTATTAGCATCTACATCATTCTTTGTTGTAGGGGCATTAGTAATACAAATTGCACCACAAGTTTTAGTTGGTATGTTTAATAAAGATGCAGAGCTTATGAATATAACTATAAATGGTTTAAGAAAATATACTTTAGCGCTTCCTATGATAGGTATATCTATAGTAGGTACTAACTATATTCAATCAACTGGAAGGGCAAAAATGGCAATGGTATTAAGTTTATTAAGACAGGTTATAATACTAATTCCTATGATATTAATACTACCTAAATTCCTTGGTTTAGATGGAGTTTGGTTTGCACAACCAACTGCAGATGCAATATCATCAATTTTAACAGCTATAGTAATATTTAAAGAATTTAGAAGTTATGAAAAAACAGAAGATAAATTAGAAGAAATTAATGCTATATAATATAAAAAAGCTAACTTACATATTTTTAAGTTAGCTTTTTTGTTGTTAAGAAAGTATATTAATTCAATTATTGCCTATAATCACTATAAATAAGTAGTGCTAATTTAAGAATACAAAAATTTATTAAAATAGACTCTTGATAATCCATTAGAGTCTATTTTTTATTAAATATTAAAGGTATATAGTAATTAATTTAACTTATTAATATATTTTATGTATACAAGAAACAAAAACTTTTTCAAAAATAAAAAGGAAAATGATTTCGAAATAAATTTATATACTTATTTCATTAAAATTTTGATATGAATAAAACTTTAATAAACTAAAATTAAAAAAAAGTTAGTTTATATACTGTATGACTTCATCCAAAAAGTTGCTAATATATGTAAAATTAACAATAATATATTAGGAACATAAAACGAATGGAGGATATTGAGATGAAGTTAGAAGGAAAGGTTACAGAGAGAAGATTAAAGCAAGTTAATCCAGAAATATTAACAAGTATATTATTAGTAAGTGCTACAATATTAGCTTTAATAATGTCAAATACAGGTTTAAGAGAAGAATATCATTATGTATTTAATGATATTAAAATATTTGGTGAATTTAATTTACATCTACTAATAAATGATTTTTTAATGGCAATATTTTTCTTAGTAGTAGGGTGTGAGATAAAATATGAAATATTACATGGTCATTTATCGAGTGTAAAAAAAGCTGCATTTCCAGTTATAGCAGCATGTGGTGGAGTAGCATTACCAGCAATCATATTTCTAATGTCAAATTATAATACAAGATTTTCTAATGGTATAGGAATACCAATATCTACTGATATAGCTTTTGCAGTAGGAGTATTTATGGTATTAAAAAATAAATTAGATCCTAGTTTAAAAGTATTTTTACTATCTCTTGCAGTGGTTGATGATTTAATATCCATATTAGTTATAGGTATAGCATATTCTTCAGATATAAATTTAGTAGGAATAATAGGTGCTATAGGTGTAATGTGTATCTTGATTTATATGAACAAAATATTAAAAGTAAAAAAAGCAATGCCATATATGGTTGTAGGAATAGCACTTTGGTTTTTTGTTTATATAAGCAAGATACACTCAACAATAAGTGGTGTATTATTAGCAATGTGTTTACCAGCAAATAGTGATAATAGTGATAAAAGTGTATTAGAGAATGTAAATGACAATTTATCACCATTATGCAATTATTTAATACTTCCGTTATTTGCATTTTCAAATACTGGAATAAATTTATCAGCAAACGTAAATTACTCGGAACTTAAAACACTTATAAAAGGTATAATGGGTGGTCTTATAATAGGAAAACCACTTGGAATAATGCTGTTTAGTTATATAGGAGTAAAATTACACTTAATAGAAAAACCCAAAGATACTACATGGTCATCTCTTCTTCAAGTTGCAATACTTGCAGGTATAGGATTTACAATGTCTATATTTGTTACAGAAATAGCATTTTCAGGGAATCAAGATATAATAGATGCAAGTAAGATATGCATATTAGTATCAGGAGTTTTATCATCAACGTTAACTTGCACAACAATATTTTTAAAACCGTATTTAAATAGAAGATATATAATATCTCACTTACCTTTTGGATTAGGTAAATAATATTAAAAAGTATAGAGAGGTTATCAGAGAAGTATATAGATGAACCTCTTTTTTTATTATAAAATTAATTAACATAGTCTAAATTATGGAAAATAAAATATATATAGATTAGAATAGACCTAAATAAATTTAGAGGGGGGATGAAAAATGAGCGAAGTTAAAAGACTAGGTGAAAAATATTTACAACATATGATTAATTTAAGAGAAACGATACACATGTATCCAGAAGATGGTTTTAGTGAATTTACAACATCAAAAATAATAATCGAAGAACTAGAAAAACTAGGTATAAAAGTTCAAAAAAATGTAGCTAAGACAGGCGTAGTTGGATTAATAGAAGGTAAATATCCAGGAAAAACAGTACTTCTTAGAGCTGATATGGATGCATTAAAGATACAAGAGCAGGCAGACGTAGAGTATAAATCAAAGATAGATGGAATGATGCATGCTTGTGGTCATGATGGTCATGTTGCAGGACTTTTAGGTGCAGCTATGATACTTAATGAACTAAAAGATAACTTACATGGTAATGTAAAACTAGTATTTCAACCAGCAGAAGAAAGAGACGGTGGTGCTCTTCCTATGATTGAAGAGGGAGTACTTGAAAATCCAAAAGTAGATGCAGCATTTGCAGCACACTTATGGGGATATTTAAACGAAGGAGAAGTACATTTAAAAGAAGGCCCTATGATGGCATCACCAGACATATTTAATATAAAAGTTATAGGAAAAGGTGGGCATGGAGCAGTTCCTCAAGAATCAATAGACCCAATAGTTATAACTTGCCAAATTGTAAATTCATTACAAACTATAGTAAGTAGGAAAATAAATCCGCTAGACCCAGTAGTTATAACTTGCGGAAGAATACAAGGTGGAGATTGTCATAATGTAATACCTAATGAAGTTGAGTTAGAAGGAACTATAAGAACATTTAATGAGGAAACTAGAAACTGGGTGCCAAAAGTTATGGAAGATTTAATAAGGGGGATAACAACCTCTCAAGGAGCAGCTTATGAATTTAAATATGAACCTAAGTATCCAGCATTAATAAATGATAAATATATGACTAGCTTTGCTAAAGAATCATTAAAAAAAGTAGTTGGAGAAGAAAATGTATTTGATTTAAAAGAACCTAATATGGGTGGAGAAGATTTTGCTTACTTTGCACAGAAAGTTCCATCAGCATTTATATTTGTTGGAATAGCGAATAATAAAAGTGAGCCAGTTATTCACCATAACCCATACTTTAAATGGGACAGCAAAAATGTAGGCATATTAGCTCAAAGCTTGTCTCAAATAGCAATTGATTATTTAAAGTAAATTCTATTAGGGTGCGATATAATTGGGAAAAGTAAAAATAGAAAATAAAAAAGTTGGTTTATTAGATAGGGTATTAAATTCAGTAGAAAGAGTAGGAAATAAACTACCAGATCCCGTTACAATATTTTTTATATTATGTGGAGTAATATTTGTATTATCAGCAATTATATCAAGTCAAGATGTTAGTGCAATTCATCCATCAACTGGAGAGAAAATAATAGCTATAAACTTATTAACTAAAGAGCAACTTAAGATATTCTTAGGTAGCATAGTTTCAAATTTCCAATCATTTGCACCATTAGGACTTGTACTTGTTACAATGCTTGGTGCAGGAATAGCAGAAAAAACAGGTCTTATGGAAGTATTAATGAAACAAAGTATAAACAAAGTTCCTAAAAAATTAGTTACTGGAACTATAATATTTGTTGGGATAGTAGCAAATGCAGCAGCTGATGCAGGGTTTATAGTGCTTCCACCGTTGGCTGCACTTGTGTTTATAGGTATAGGAAGACATTCATTAATAGGTATGTTTGCAGGGTATGCAGGAGTTGCAGCAGGATTTTCTGCAAATATAATAGTTAGTATGATAGATGTATTATTGGCAGGATTTACAGGTCAATCTGCACAAATGGTAGATCCAAATTATGTAGTAAATCCAGCAATGAATATGTATTTCTTAGCTGTATCTGCAGTAGTATTAACTATACTTGGTGCGATTGTAACTGAAAAATATGTAGCTCCTCGTTTTGGAAAATACGAAGGCTTAGCAGAGGATACATCAACATCAAAAGAAGTTACGCCACTTCAAGCTAAAGGTCTTAAATATGCACTATATTCATTATTATTAGTAGTAATTATAATAGTTGGGTTATCTATAGGTAATGATGCATTCTTAAGAGATAGCGAAACAGGATCATTACTTTCTAATAGTTCAACTTTAATGAAAGGTATAGTTCCGATAATAACAGCAGTATTTCTAGTTCCAGGATTTGTATATGGTAAAGTTACTAAGAGTATAAAAAATGATAAAGACTTAGTTTCTATGATGGGTAGCTCTATGAGTGATATGGGAATGTATATAGTTTTAGAATTTGCAGCAGGACAATTTTTATACTTATTTAATGCAAGTAATTTGGGTACTATATTATCTATAAAAGGAGCAGAGTGGCTTCAAAATGCAGGTATGACAGGTAAAGGACTTATAGTAGCATTTGTATTATTTGCAGCATTTATAAATATATTTGTAGGAAGTGCATCTGCAAAATGGGCAATAATGGGACCTATATTTGTACCAATGTTTTTATTATTAGGATATGACCCAGCATTGACTCAAGTTGCTTATCGTATAGGGGACTCTATAACTAATCCATTAAGCCTACTTTTCCCATACTTTCCAGTAATATTAGCATTTGCTAAAAAATATGATAAAAATATAGGTATGGGTACTATAATAGCTAATATGCTTCCATACTCAATAGTTTTTGCTATTGCTTGGATAATACTTCTTTTAGCATTTATGATATTTAATATACCTCTAGGACCAGGAGGGGCAATATTGTATTCAATATAGAATGAGCTAAATATATGTAATGAAATAATAAATGCACTTAATTTAAGTTTATAAACCTTAAATTAAGTGCATTTGCTATTTTAATTTGATAATACATATATATATTAATGTTAATTTTAATAGTTAAAGGGAATATAATCTAATATATTTAAGAATAGTAGAAGATAGTTTTACTTTATTTTTATTTATAATTGATTTTAAATTAAACTCTAATAAGTTATTATGATTACAAAAGCAATTACTTATGTTTATAAACTAACATATGTGGTATAAAAATAAATAAAAGTATAATAATTTAAAGGAGATTAAAACAATGATAAGAGTATGCCCATATTGTTCAAATATAAATGTAGACAAGTTAAAAAAGACTATAGGAGAAGAAAATGTTAAAACTGGATGTATAGGTGCATGTAGATCATTTTCTAAGGAAGCTGTAGGAAAAATAAATGGAGAACTTGTTATAAAGCAAACAGAAGATGAATTTTTAGAAGCTGCAAAAAATAACAAATAAAAAGGGAATTTAACCAAAGTATTTAATTTCATATATAAAGGTGTGGTGAATAATTTGGTAAAAAGAGAAAATGAATTAAGAGATCAAGATGTTAACCATTTAAAAATGATACGTATAAAAAGTAGTAGCAATTTTGCTACTACTTTTTTAATAGATATTCTTTATGAAGTACCCAAGTATTATTTTCCCATTTATATATACAAATATTATCAAAGTTACAATTAAAATCACAAGGTATATAACTTACATAGTTTAATAAATCATTAAATATATTTTTTATTTTTTTTGAACTTATAGTAATATGAAATATTTTATTTTTACCATCTAGTTTATCAAAGTTTATATAATCAATACTACTCATAGAATCTATTAGATTATCATGAAGAATTTTGCCTTCTTTACTCATAATTACTTTCATAAATATAACCCTATCATCAAAATGGTCATATCCTTTTATTTTATAAGGTGCAGAATAGTTTTCTTTACTAAATTTATCTAAGGTATTTTCTAATTGTACTATATTATCGGTTTCAAATGGAGACTTGATAGTAAAATGTGCAGGAAGTTTAGATGATTTAGCATTAAATTTCTCGTACACTTCTTTTCTTAAATTATTATTAAAATTACCTGCTTCTCCTTTAACTACACTTACAACAACATATCTCATAAAGTACTCCTTTGTATTTAAATTTATGTACATAGTATAAATTATCATATTAAAATTTATACCATATACATAAATATTATATACTTATAATATGATATAAATAAGTGAAAATATGAAGATTTATAAATACAAAAAGTAAAATATAGTTAAATATAAACTATTTAGTAACAAAATAGTAATCAAATTTTAGGAAAATTAGTGTATAATTATCTTAAAATTAATTTCAATATTTTGGAGATGATAAAATGAGCTTTATTAAAAGATTAAAAAATGTTATAGAAGCAAAGGCTAATAAGGTATTAGATAAACATGAAGATCCAATAGAAATGTTAGAACTTTCTATAAAGAAAAAAGAAGAATTACTTACAAATGCTAAAAAGCAATGTGCAAACTTTATAGCTACAGTAGATAGCATAAGAGATGAGAAAAATGCACTAGAAGAAAAAATAAATAAATATGAAGAAGCTACTAAAGCAGCGATATTAAAAGAAGACACTGAAAAAGCACAATCATTTGTTAAACAAAAGCTAGATTTACAAGAAAAGTTAAATCAAACTAATTCTAGAATAAAAGAACAAGACGATAAAATATCTGCTATAAAAGTTAAGATAGAAGAGTTAGAAATAGAAATATCTAAAATGAAGTCTAAAAAACAAGAGTTAGCAACAAGACTTGATGTTGCACAGATAAATAATGAAATAAATGAAACTTTAGCAGGTCTTAATGATGACCATGGTATAAATTTAGACGAACTTGAAAAGAAAGTTTCTCAAAAAGAAAACTATGGAAAGGCTTTAGATGAATTAAAGCCTAAAAATGAAGATGAGTTATTAGATGAATATATAAAAAGTTCGCCATCAGTTGATTCTAAAGTAGCTGAAGAATTAGAAAGAATAAAAGAACAAATGAAAAAATAGTATATTAAAGGTAGATGGTTTAAAGCTATCTACCTTTAATAATGTATGTCATTAATAGTTTGGTTTTAGAGGTGGTAAATATGGAAGATACAATAGTAAATGAAAAAAATAAATACAATAAAGCATATACTGAATTAATGTTTTGTGTAGATGATTTAAGAAAAATGTTAGATACTGAGGAACTAGAAAAAAGAAGTTTTATAAGTAAAGTTGATACGCTAAAAGATTATATTGAGTTTTTAGATAACTTAGAAAAAGAAAGTAAAAAGGATAAGGGATTATTTAAAAAACTATTTAAAATAGAAAATGACTCAAATCAAAAAATAAGTAAGTATCTTACACTTGATAAGCGTAGAGATTTAGAAAAGATTGATAAATGCAGTAAGTGTGAATGTAGAAACTGTGTAAGTATTTGTAATATGAATCATTGCTTTAACTGTAGAGAAAAAGAGTATATAGTAAAATGCGATAAAGACACTGCATTACTTACAAAAACTACTGATACAGTAGAGCTTTACCAAGGTGATGAAAAGTTTGTATTCAATGTAGCAGGTTATTTAGTAGAAAAAGATGATAATGGAAACTTTAGTAGATATGTATATTTAATAGATAGCAAAGATTATGATAACCAGCATATATTAAAGTACTCAAAGTTTAAAGGAGAAGAATCATATGATTCAGTTATAACTGATGGTACTCAAGATGAGTTAATTAGAATAAATGATAAATTTATAGAAATGGGGTTAAGAGTATAGTATGAAAAATAAGAAAATAAAAATAGCTTATCTTTTAACGACATTTATATTTTTATTTACTTACATAGGGGGAGTATTAGGAAATATAAAATCTTATGCATATGATGCTACTTATGTAGCATTAGTTTCTACAACTAAACCTAGCTCTGGAAGTTTTAAAAGTTCAACAAAAAGCTCAACGAAAAATTATTCCACAAAGCAAAAAAGCACAATAAAGCCAGATTCGGGAAGTTTTTCTACAAAGCCAAATACTAGTACCAACAATTCAGGCTCATCAAGTACTATAAAACCAGATTCAGGAAGTTTTTCTACGACTCCTAAAAATAATAATAGTAATAGTAGTAATAACAATACTAACACTAATAATGATTATGATGACTATGGAGGTAGAACCTCTAAGAAATCTATATTTGGAGGAAGTTACTACGGAGGATATAGTCCATTTAGAAGAGTCTATTTTGGATATGGAATAAGTTCTTGGATTATGAAACTAGTAATGCTTATAACTGTAATAGTAGTTATATACATTATAATTGATTATATAAGAAGTAAAAGAGATTAAAGTTTAATATTTGTATAATAAAAATAAGTAGGATAATAATATAAGATTATACCTACTTATTTATTTAATATGAATTTATTTAACATAAACTCCTGATACATAGCCATATCTACCATTGTATTCTATTTTATGCCAATCAAATTTTGTATCTATAACTTTAACTTTAGTTCCTTGAGGTAAAGTACCTATAATACTAAAGTTTTTACCTCTATCACTCATTATATTTACAGTATTTAAAGCAGTAGCCAATTTAGAATTATCATTTTGTGTAGAATTAGTTGAATTTGATGTATTTACATTATTTTTATTATTTATATTAAAATATTTTTTCACACCTGACACTATTCCATCTACTAATTTATTTTGATATTCAGCAGTATTTAATTTGTATGCTTCTGATGGATTTGATATAAAACCACATTCTAAAAGAATAGATGTTTTTTTATTATCTCTTAACACTTGGAAGTTTGCTTCTCTTACATTTCTATCATTTGCATTTGTAGAATTTATAATACTTTTATGTATAGCATTAGCTAGCTTTTTATTTTTATCTCCAAGATAATAAGTTTCGATACCATTTGCACTTGTAGTAGAAGCTGCATTTTGGTGTATTGAAATAAATATATTTGCATCTGAATTATTTGATTTAATTGTTCGATCTGATAATGATAGGTATGTATCGTTATTTCTGCTCATTTCAACTTCAAAACCTTCATTTATTAATTTATTTTTTAGTTTTTGTGCAATTTGTAAATTAAGAACATCTTCTAAATATCCATTATGAGAACTTCCATTGTCTTTACCACCATGGCCAGCATCTATAAATACTTTATAGCTTTCTGCATTTGATATTGTAAAACTTGATGCTAACATTGCTGTCAGTATAGATGTTAGTGCAACTTTTTTTAATTTTTTATTTGTCAAAATATCCCTCCTGTATGTGTAAAATATTTCATAATATATTATATATATCGGCAATATATATTTCAATATATTATATTAAATCAATAAATTTAGATATAATTTTAGAAAAAATGTAAAACTATATCTAAATAAATTAATAAAAAGTTATTGAAAAAATAAAGTAAATAATATAATATACCTATAGGGGGTATAAAAATATCAAAATAATGAAAGGAGATAATACATGTTAAATAATAAAGAAACGTATAAAATAGATGGAATGACATGTGCATCTTGTGCGAAGGCAGTAGAAAGAGTAACAAAAAAATTAGATGGAGTAGAAAGATCAAGTGTAAATATAGCAACTGAAAAGCTTAATATAGAGTATGATAAGCAAAAAGTAAGTTTTGATGATATAAAGTTAGCAATAGAAAAAGCTGGATATAAAGTTATAAAAGAAAATAATACTAAAAGCTTAGAATTAAAAATAGGAGGCATGACGTGTGCAGCCTGTGCTAAAGCAGTAGAAAGAGTAACAAAAAAATTAGATGGAGTAGAAAAATCAAATGTAAATATTGCAACAGAAAAAGCAAGTATAGAATATGATTCATCTAAGGTTAAAGTAAGTGATATAAAGTCGGTAATAGAGAAAGCTGGGTATTCAATAATTGAAGAAAATAAAAAGACTTTAGAGTTAAAGATTGGTGGAATGACATGTGCAGCATGTGCTAAAGCAGTAGAAAGAGTTACGAAAAAATTAGATGGAGTAGAAAACTCAAGTGTAAATATTGCAACAGAAAAAGCAAATATAGAGTATGATTCATCTAAGATTAAATTATCACAGATAAAATCAGCAATAGAAAAAGCAGGATATTCAATAATTGAAGAAAAAAAAGAATCACTAGTAGATGAAGATAAATTAAGAAAAGAAAAAGAGATGAAAACTTTATTTACTAAATTTATAATAGCAGTAGGATTTTCAGTTCCACTATTTTATATAGCTATGGGTCCTATGATATCAAAGCCTTTTGGTCCTTGGCCAGTCCCAAGTATTATAGACCCAATGATAAATCCATTAAATTATGCACTTATACAAATGATATTAGTAATACCAGTAATGATAGCTGGTTATAAGTTTTATGTCAATGGATTTAAATCGCTTATAAATAGAAATCCAAATATGGATACACTAGTTGCAATCGGAACATCAGCAGCATTTTTATACAGTGCATATACAACATTTAAAATAGCAACTACTACTATGGAAGTAAATCATGGGCATCACCAATTATACTTTGAAAGTGCAGGTATAATAATTGCTTTAATATTACTTGGGAAATATTTAGAATCAAGATCTAAAGGTAAAACAGGAGAAGCTATCAAAAAACTTATGGGGCTTCAGCCTAAAACTGCCTTAATAGTAAAAGGTAATCAAGAAATAGAAATACCAATAGATGAAGTTGAAGTAGGAGATATAATAATAGTAAAACCAGGTAGTAAAATACCAGTTGATGGTGTTGTCGTAGAAGGCCATACATCAGTTGATGAATCAATGCTTACTGGAGAGAGTATACCTGTTGAAAAAAATGTTGGAGATAATGTAACTGGAGCAAGTATAAATAAAAATGGTGTTATTAAGTTTAGAGCAGAAAAAGTAGGTTCAGATACTGTACTTGCTCAAATCATAAAACTTGTTGAAGATGCACAAGGTAAAAAAGCTCCAATAGCAGCACTTGCAGATACTGTATCTGGATACTTTGTACCAACAGTTATAATAATAGCTTTAGTATCAGCAACACTTTGGTTTATAGTTGGAAATAAGGATTTAGAATTTGTTCTTACAATATTTATATCAGTACTTGTAATAGCATGTCCTTGTGCACTTGGACTTGCTACACCAACAGCAATAATGGTTGGGACTGGTAAAGGTGCAGAAAATGGGATACTTATAAAAAGTGGAGAGGCTTTAGAACTTGCACATAAAGTAGATACTGTAATATTTGATAAGACAGGTACAATAACAGAAGGAAAACCAACTGTTACAGATATAATAACTACTAATGATATAGATGAAAGATACTTAATTCAATTAGCAGTAAGTGCTGAAAAAAATTCAGAACATCCGCTTGGAGAAGCTATAGTAAAATACGGAGAAGAAAATAATATTGAATTTAAGAAAGTAGAAGAATTTAAAGCTATACCAGGACATGGTATAGAGGTTACAATAGATAGTAAGGTAATATTACTTGGAAATAAAAAGCTTATGAATGATAAAAATATAGCTTTAGGAAGCTTAGAGGATAAATCTGATGAGTTAGCATATGTTGGAAAAACTCCTATGTATATATCAATAGATAATACTTTAGGTGGAATAATAGCAGTAGCAGATACTGTTAAAGAAAATAGTAAAAAATCTATAGAAAAGCTTCATGAAATGGGAATAAAAGTAGCTATGGTTACAGGAGACAATAAAAAAACAGCAGATGCTATAGCAAAAGATGTTGGAATAGATATAGTAGTATCAGAGGTTTTACCAAAAGATAAATCTAATGAAGTTAAAAAGCTTCAAGAACAAGGCAAATTTGTTGCAATGGTTGGAGATGGTATAAATGATGCACCAGCACTAGCTCAAGCTGATATTGGTATAGCTATAGGAAGTGGTACAGATGTTGCAATGGAATCAGCAGACATTGTATTAATGAAGAGTGATTTAATGGATGTACCAACTTCTATAAAGTTAAGTAATGAAACTATAAAAAATATTAAGCAAAACTTATTCTGGGCATTTGGATATAATACTATAGGAATACCGATAGCAGCAGGACTTTTATATATATTTGGTGGGCCTCTTTTAAACCCAATGTTTGCAGCAGCTGCTATGAGTTTAAGTTCTGTTTCAGTTGTTACTAATGCACTTAGACTTAAAAACTTTAAAGGTTATAGACAATAAAAGCTAAATACAAATTTTAATAATTAAGAGAAAAATAGGTATTATTATATGTTCATGATAATACCTATTTTTTATTATAAATTGTTTATATTATTAGTTCACACTAAATTCATAAAAATAGGATACAATATTTATATAACTAAAGAAAAGGGAGGTGAAAAAATGAATGCATCTATATTAGTAATAGAAGATGATAGCAGTATACAAGAACTTATAGTTGAGTTTTTAAGTTCACAAGGATACAATGTAGACTTTGCAAGTGATGGATTAGAAGGAATATCAAAATTCAAACAAGGAAATTATGATTTAATAATATTAGATATAATGATGCCGAATTTAGATGGATACTCAGTTTGCAAAATGATTAGAAAAAATTCTACAGTGCCAATAATATTCTTAAGTGCATTAAATGAAGAAGAAAACCAGGTTAAGGGATTTGAACTAGAATGTGATGATTATATAACTAAGCCATTCTCATTTAACCTTTTAATAAAAAGGGTAGAAGCTGTTTTAAGAAGGAGTACTAAATCAAATAGTGAAGAGTTATTACAATTTGAAGATTTAAATCTTAATTTAAATACATATACAGTTGAAGTTGATGGTGAAACAATAGAACTGACTTTAAAAGAATTTAATATATTAAAAACTTTAATAGAAAAATATCCACAAGTTATAACTAGAGAAAACTTACTTGATTCAATCTGGGGATATGATTATTATGGAGATACTAGAATAGTTGATGCACATATAAAGAATCTAAGAAAGAAAATAAAGTTACAATATATAAAAACTGTAAAGGGGATAGGATATACACTTGAGAAGAGTATTTAATAAACTAGAAAATATAAACATAAAGTATAAGCTTTTTTTAATAACTACAGGACTTTTAGTAGCACTTGCTATAATAATATATATGATTTTATATTTTCTACTACCTACATACTATCATCAGTACAAAATAGATCTTTTGGATAAAAGTGTAAGTACATTATGTGAAAATTCACCTAGACATAATACAAATCATTTACAAGAAAGATTATATTATATGTCTAAAAATCAAAATTTATCGATTATATTAAAAAATCATAATGGTAAAATACTATATGGGAAAAATGAAATTGTGTTATCAAGATATAGTAAGTATATATTAGGAAAAACTCCAGATGATGAATACCATGTAACAGTTCCTATATATACTAATGAATCTATAACTCCTTATACACTAGATATAGTAATGCCTCTACAACCTATAGATGAGGCTAATCAAGTCATAAGAAGATTAATGCCGTTTATATTAATAGTTGCACTTTTGATTGGAGCAATAGGTGCATATATTTATTCAAAGGTGATAACTAAACCACTTATACAAATTATAGAAAGTGAAAGAGAAGCAGAAAATAGAAGAAAAGATTTTGTAGCTACAATATCTCATGAGTTAAAAACTCCTATAACTATAATAAGTGGTCAACTTGAAGGTATGATGTATAATATTGGAAAATATAAAGATAGGGATACATATTTAAAAAAATCCTATGAATCCACACAAGAATTAAGAGATTTAGTTAATGAAATGATAGAAGTATCAAAAAATGAAATATTAGAAACTGACTTATCTTTAAGTACAGTTAATCTTAGCAATATTTTAGAAAAGCTTATAAAAAAACATCAATTCTTAATAGATGAAAAGAATATGAATGTTGTACTTAAAATAGAAAGTGATGTTTATGTAAAGTGTGATGAAACAAGAATTGAAAAAGCTATAAATAATATAATAATAAATGGAATAAAGTATTCTCCAAAAGATGAAAATCTAATAGTAAGGCTTTATAAGAAAGGCTATAAAAATAGCAAAAAAAATAATCAGTATAGAGCATATTTAGAAATAGAGAATACTGGTGTTACTATAGATAAAAAATACTTAGGTGAAATATTTAATCCATTCTTTAGAATAGAAAAATCCAGGTCAAGAAAAACTGGAGGAAGTGGTTTAGGATTATATCTAGTAAGTCAAATACTTAAATCACATGGATATTACCATAGTTTAAAAAATAAAGAGAACTCTGTAGTATTTACTATTGAATTTAAAAATTAGATTTCAAAAACTATTCATAAAAAACTCATATTAAATTCATATAAAAGAGTTATTATATAACTAAAGAAAGAACTAACTTAAAAACCATAATATAATACCCTATTGTAAAATAAACCCCACGAACATCCTCCACAATGTTTATTTTGCAAGAAAGCCCCATAATTAAATTTTATGGGGTTTTTTATTTACTAAGAGGTCAATTATATATCCCATAACTATAATACCTGGTATATTTATAATTAACCTATATAATGTAAACTTATATCCAAGAGCTCCAATTTCAAATAAGAGTGTAGAAAATTTAGTTACACACCATGCATTTAAAAAGATAATTATATTTGAAAACTTAACTCCTTTTTTTAATAAAACAGCAGCAAATGGAAATCCAGCATACATAGGTCCAGCAGCAAAGAATGCAAATATAAATGATAAAAGTATTCCAAGAATTTTAGAACCATCTCCCATATATTTCATAAAATATTCTCGAGGAATCCATTCATCCATAAGTCCGAGTAATATCATAACTGGAGGTAAGACAGATAACATTTGAATTAAACTAGATTTAATATTTTTAAATGCATAAACTCCAAATTCATTATTGTATATTGAAACTAATATAAGAACAAATGAAAATATTAGAAAATATTTATATCTTTTAATTATTTTTGAGATATTCACTTAAGCACACCTCCCATAAAAATAGCAACAATAAATGAAAACAAAAAAGCAAAAAAGTTTCTATAAAAAGCAGATTTTTTACCTATATATTCAGCCTCTAACGGAAAAGTCAACATTCCAACCATGGTAAGTGTAGTAATTAAAGCAGAAACTTGAGCATAACCTGCTCCATTTTGAAGTAAAGTATTACCAGTTGAAAATGCAACAAAAGTTGGCATCATAGCAATAGAGCCAACTATAGAAGATAATAAGACTCCCAAAATTCCAGAATCTTTACCGATAAGCTTTGATATTGTTTCTGGTTTTAAAATAGTTAATGTTATAGCGATAACTATTACTATAGATAAAAATTGAGGCATTATCTTTTCGAAAGATTTAACACCGTTAATAACTGCTTTTTTAGTTTTTTCTTTGTTTTTAAGAAATGATACTAAAGTAAGTACTATACAAAGTCCGTAAAGAATGTAAGTCATTAAAATTATCCCTCCCTTTATACTCATACTATGAAAACTCAGAAATAATAGTTAAAGGTTTATATTATAAAATAAAATTATTTATTTTGGGAAAAATAAAAATTAAAAGGAGGGTTTGATATGAACCATATAAATGATATGAATGATATGAAAAGAGAAGTTAAAAAAACAGCTAATAAAGCTAAATACATGGCAAAAGAAGTAGCAGAAGATGTAAAAGATAATTTTGAAGGTGCAATGAATATAATGGAGTCTAAAAAAGATGAATTGGTTGATATGTACGAACAAAAGAAATTTGCACACGATATAAAAAAACAAATGAAAAATGAAATGAAGTAGTAATAATAGGTGTATCAATATGATGCACCTATTATTTTTTTAGTTTAAATATATGATTATATGAATATAAAAGTATATAAAGGGGGGAAATAAGGAATGAATTTTAAATTAAGAAAGTACATGGGTCCTAATTTTAATTAAGAAAAATTCTTAAACGCACCTAATGTATTATATGAAGAAGTTAAAATTGAAGGTGTGGCACCAGATAATTATCATGCAATGTCTATATATCCAGAATATTTTAAAATTGATGGAAAATGGATATTAGCAAAAGAAAGCAGAATGGATGGAGTAGTAGTAATAAATGATAATTTAGAATTAGAAGTTAAAGAATTTAGAAACTTAAAAATGGGGGATAAAGTTATAGTAGGAAGAACTGAAGATGCTAGTGAGGGAATTTATTTACATGCAAATGGTTTTTCTCAAATAGACTATGAAAAGGATATTTTTGCATTTAGAGGTGAAAGATCTAGGGAAACATCTTACACTAAGGATTATGAACAATTATATGAATTACTTAAATATGAAAAAGAAAATGGATATGTAGTATGGGTATTAGGCCCAGCAGCTGTATTTTCAAAAGGATCTAGAGATGCGATGGCAAAACTTATAGAAGAAGGATATGTTGATGCATTGCTTGGGGGAAATGCAGTGGCTACTCACGATTTAGAAGCAGGAATGTTCAATACTGCTTTAGGCCAAGATATATACACTCTAGAACCTAAACATAATGGACATTATCATCACTTAGATTTACTAAATAAGGCAAGAAAAGCAAGCTCCATAGAAAAACTTATAGAAAGTGAAAATATAAATAGCGGAATAATTCATGCATGTGTAAAGAATAACATACCAATAGTTTTAGCAGGTTCTATAAGAGATGATGGACCTCTTCCTATTGTGATATCAGATGTATATAAAGCACAGGATATGATGAGAAGTCATATTAAAAAAGCAACTACAGTTATATGTTTAGCCACACAATTACATTCTATTGCTACTGGAAATATGACACCATCTTACAGAGTTATAGATGATAAAATAAGGCCTATTTATTTTTATAGTGTAGATGTATCTGAATTTGCTGTAAATAAATTAAGAGATCGAGGAAGTTTGGAAGTTACAACTATAGTCACAAATATACAAGACTTTTTAGTTAAGTTAAAGGAAAATTTAGCATAAAATAAAATAATTTAACCTATTATGTAACTTTTTAATATAATTTTTCATATTCTATTATATAAAAAAGTAATGGGGGAATTATATATGGCTAATAAAAAAAGAAAAAGACCTAATGGAACATCTAATCAAAATAATCAAAATAATAAATCTAAAAATAATAAAAAGAATAACAATAAACCAACTAACAATAAAAATGAAATGAATGAAAAATTAAAACAAGTATTATTAGAAAAATTAATAGAAAAGCTTAAATAATAAAAATCAAAGCCCAAGTTAAAATCTGGGCTTTGATTTTTATTATTTAATAGAATTTAAATTATAACTAAGAATATATAAATTAAAAATTAATGGCTATGTTAGCTAACTTCGTGATTAATCATATATAATATAATTAAGTTCGTAATTGTTATACAATGCGAAGTAATATATCAATACTTGTATTGAAAAAGGGGGGGGGTTACAATATGAAAAAATATAAATTAGGGAATTTTATACCTATAATAACTATGTTTATAGTATTTGTTTTAGGGAGTGTTTTTGATTTAAAGTAACTCAAACAGAATGATTAATAATCTAAAAAAAGGGCTAACTTAATTTAATTAAGTTGCCCTTTTGCTATATCTAAAAGCATTGAAAACACTATACTTCTTTAAACTATTCCCTAAACCTAATTTAAGGAGAAGTTAAGTGAAAATATATAAATTAGCAAGGTTTTTATATCTTAACTTTATTTACTTTAGAAATATATAACTAATACTTGCATTACAAGTATTAGTTATAGTATTATAAGAATATAATACTAGTTAAGCGAGGTATTAGTTTTTAACACTAAACCTTGTATTACAATGATTAGAAAGGGAGTGAGATGATGGAGTTAAATAAAGAGATATTGAAAGGTCATATAGATACTATGATACTTGCGATATTAGAAAAAAATGATTCTTATGGATTTGAAATTGCTAAAAATGTTTTGGAACAAACAACTTTTGAACTAAAAGATGGAACATTATACATATCACTAAAAAGACTTGAGTCAAAAGGTTTTATTGAATCTTACTGGCAAAGTAGTCAAGGTCCAGGGAATAGACGTAAGTACTACAAAATAACACAATATGGTATAGAAAGTTTAGATAAAAAAGTTGATGAATGGAATTTTGTAAAAAATATTATGGATAAATTCTTAGATGGGAGAGATGGTAATGGAAGTAATAAATAACTACATTGATTCATTATATAAAAATGATAATAGTCAAGAAGTACTAGAGCTTAAAGAAGAGTTAAAAGAATACTTAATAATGTCAGCAAATGAATTTATTAATGAAGGATATGAAGAACAAGACGCTTGCGAAATGGCTATCAAAAAATTTGATGGTGGCTCTGAGATGTTAAAAGAACTCTACTTTACTCTTAAAGAAAATAAAAAAGAGATTAAAGAGACTAATAAGGTTGCAAAGATAATAACTAGAATATCAGGTGTAATGTTTATTATATGTTTAATAACATCTACAATTCTTACATATCATAAAACCGTTAATTACATATATGATAAGCCGTTTATATATTGGCAACAAGTAAATTCAAATATATTAAAAGAGTTAAATAAAATTATTAAAGATAAAGATGTGAAAAAAGATATAGATAGTTACAAAGATGATATATCAAAATTATTATCATCTAGTAAGTTCAATAAAGATGTTATATTAATGTATGGTTATGAAAGTTCACATAAGCAAGTTTGGGAAACTTATGAGCCATCATCTATTTTATATACTTATGGTAAAGATGTAACTAAAGATTATATGTTTATGAATGGAGAAACTGTTGAAAATGATAGAGGCCAAAAACTTTATTATAATTTAAAATTAACAAAACCACTTTATTTAAAAATTTATGAAAATACAAGAGTATCAGCTATAGTAGCAACTCCAATTTTCTTTATAATCTATGTAGTTTTAAAGATAGCTTTTAGAAAAAAGAAAGTTAAGTTTTAACTAACATTATGAAGATTTTAGTTTGTATATTATTATGTTTGATTATGAATCTATTTATAATTTATTTAATCTTGTTCTTCTATGTTAGGCTCTGTTTTAAATAAATGTTGATTTTGGTAAATACTGATATTACTTAATTAAGATTAAATATAGTGATGCAACCTCTAATTTTTAATTAGTTTTTAAGCAATTATTATATAGATTTCAACACTGTGCTAAAACAGAGCCTTATATTAACAAATCACAATATTAATATAATACGAACTACTTATAACAAATTAAACAAACTATACCTTAGAAGTTGAAGTTACTAAGGTATAGTTTGTTTTTTATCATAATTATCACGAAGTAAGCTAACAGAGCCAAATTAATAAAAAATGAGGAAAATTTCTTTTATTTTTAACTTAATATAAACATTTATTAAAGTAAGTTTAAAACTCTAAATTTAAAGATAGCAATCTATTTTTTAAGTCATTCATTATATTGATTTCCTCTTCAATTGTATCAGCATTATAAGTTACTGAAAATCTTAAGAAAGATCCACAATCATCCCAAGGAACGGTAGATATTAATGCATTTGATAAAAGATATAAGGTAGCATCTTCTGCTGTTTTAAATTTAATTCCATCCTTTACACCTTTAGGAATAGGGACATAAATATAAAATCCAGCTTTAGGTTTTTTTGCTTCAAAGCCAATTTCTTTTAATGTTTCAGTTAAAAGATTAAGTCTTCTAGAATATCTTTCTCTGTTAATATCAACTAAATGATAATTATCAAGTGCAAATACACCTGCTTTTTGTATAGCTCTAAATTGTCCAGAATCTGTATGGGATTTTACCGAAGAGAATAGTTTTATAAACTTCTCAGAGCCAACTACAAAAGCAAGTCTCCAACCAGTCATATTGAATGATTTAGACATAGAGTGTATTTCTACACAAACATCTAAAGCACCGTCAACAGATAATACGCTAAGAGGTTTATATCCATCATAAGTTAGATGACCATATGCTAAATCTGATACAACTAAGATATTATTTTTCTTAGCGAAATCTACAATATCTTTATAAAATTCATAAGTTGCAACTTGGCCTGTAGGGTTATTAGGGTAGTTTACATAAATCATTTTAGCTCTTTTTAAAATATCATTAGGAATGCTATTTAAATCCATATAGAAGTTATTTTCTTTGCAAAGAGGAATGTTATAGATTTCTCCTCCTAAAAGCTTCGTATAAGTTCCTAAAGTTGGATAGGCAGGTGATGGCATTATACATATATCACCGGGATTAATAAAACATATTGGTATCATAGCAAGTATAGATTTAGATCCTATTCCGTGCATTACATTAGATATAGTAAGATTTTCTATACCATATACATTATTTAAATATCTACAAACTGCTTCTTGAAATTCTTCGATTCCATTATCAGCATAATACCTATTTTCTGGCTTTCTACATTCATTATTTAACACATCACATATAAGTTCATCAGCCATTTTATCAGGTTCTCCTACACCCATATCAATAAGTTTAATATTTGGATTTTTCTTTATAGTTTCATGAGTTAATTGTTTAATCTTTTCAAATTTATAAAGTTTTTTAGGGGCATTAAAGAAAGAAGAGCCTCCTAATGAATTAGCAATTAAATTGTCCAAAAAACCCATTGTCATACCTCCAAAATAAATAGTATAGTATATACTATTTATTGGTTATATGTTTGGGAACTGAATCTAGAATATTAATATAAAACGTATATAAGTGTAAAATTTTAAAATATGCTATAAAGTAATTATTTACAAGTTTAAAAAAATATATAAAGGAAAAACTATGTTTATACATAAGAAAGGGTGATAATTTTGGATAAATCAAAAGCAAGAAGAGATAATAAAAATCAATCAATACAAAATATAGTAAATCATTCTCAAGGAGATAAAGATCTTGTATCAAATCTGGAGCAAGTTCAAGTTGTAAATAGTAAAGGAAATAGTAAAAAAGATAATAGTCTTCCTAAAAATAACATGATTTAAATATATAAAGAGTGTCCTTTAATCAGACACTCTTTATATTTATAAACTAAAGCAAGAACTTTCTACAAAAAAAATCATATAATTATACAAGAAGGGTATTGTCTACTTTTCTTCTAAAAAGGAGGTTTTTGTATTGTCAAGTTCAAGTAATAAAAAGCGTACAATAGGCGAAAAGAACTTAGACTATAGAAAAATATTTCTAGGAGTAGATGTTAAATTCAAACTAGAAAATGGTAAAAAACTTATACCTATTGGATTTGATAATGGAGCAACAACACCAGCTCTAAAATGCGTATTTGACGAGGTATATAATAATTTATTAATATATGGCTCGATAGGTAGAGGTCAAGGTCCAAAAGGCGAACTATCAACAAGAAAATATGAAGAGTCTAGAGATAAAGTGTTAAAATTTTTTAATTTAAAAGAGACAAATACTCATACAGTTATATATACAAAGACTACAACTGAATCTTTAAATATATTAGCTGATATACTAATAAAAAATAAAAATGATAAAGTACTAACAACTAGAATGGAACATCATGCAAATGACCTTCCTTGGAGGAAAAATGCTACAGTTGAATATGTAGATGTAGATGAATTAGGAAGGATAAAAATAGAAGATATAGAAAATAAACTAAAAAAAGAAAATGGGAATATAAAAATAGTTAGTGTAACTGGTGCATCTAATGTAACAGGGTATATAAATCCAATACATGAAATAGCAAGACTTGCACATAAATATGGAGCAATAATTGTAGTAGATGGAGCTCAATTAGTTGCACATAAAGAAGTTGATATGAAAGGTAAAGATCCTTCAGAGCAAATAGACTTTTTAGTATTTTCAGCGCATAAAATATATGCACCATTTGGAAGTGGTGTAATAGTTGGTCTTATAAAATATTTAGATGTTAAAGAACCTTTTGTAAAAGGTGGAGGATGTGTAGATTACGTATTTGATGACAACGTAATTTGGAGTGAGCCACCAAGTTTACATGAAGCTGGAAGTCCAAATTTTATAGGAGCAATGGCTATGGTTAGAGCATTAGAAGAATTAAAAAAAATAGGATTTGAAAATATATATAATCATGAAAGAAAAATTAAGGACTACTTGATTGAAGAAATGAAAAAAATTGATAATGTAATAATATATGGAGATACTGAAAATACTGAAGATAGATTAGGTGTTATATCTTTTAATATAAAGAACAAAGATTGTTATAAAGTAGCTGATATATTTGCAAAAGAAAGTGCAGTATCGCTAAGAGCAGGTAAGTTTTGTGCACACCCATATGTAGCAAGATTATTAAAAGTAAGTAACAGTTACGAAGAATATGAGAAAAATCTCGATGATGCTGATTTTGGTATGGTTAGGCTAAGTATAGGATTGTATAATACAATGGAGGAAGCAAAGATATTTATAGACGAGTTAAAGAGAATTGCATTGGATATATATTGAAAAAAGTAGCCAAAATTATGGCTACTTTTTTTATAAAATAAAAATAAAAAAATTTACAGGAAAGTGTTTACAGAATAATAGTAAACGATTACTATATAGATATAAGGTTATAGTAATCGTTTACTATAATGGTTATAAAAAGTATATAGATTAAAAAAGGGTTTATTTACTCTTATAAATTTAATAAAAAATATATTTAATAAAAGGAGTATTGAGATGGTAAATAAGTTAAAAGCAGATTTTAAAAGAATATTTGAAAGAGAAAGTGAAGAAGTATTTTTCTCACCAGGTAGAGTTAATTTAATAGGAGAGCATACAGACTATAATGGAGGTCATGTATTCCCTTGTGCTCTATCATTTGGTACTTATGGAGTAGTAGCGAAAAGAAATGATAAAAATGTTAGAATGTATTCTTTAAACTTTGAAGATATAGGAATAGTAGAATTTAACCTAGATTCTATGGAATATAATGAAACACATGATTGGGTTAATTATCCAAAAGGTGTAACAAAAGTTATACAAGATAAAGGCAATAACATAGAACATGGTCTTGATATATTAGTATATGGAAACATACCAAATGGAGCAGGTCTTTCATCTTCGGCATCACTTGAATTATTAATGGCAGTTATATTAAATGATACATTTAACTTTGGAATAGATACAGTAGATATGGTTAAATACTCTCAAGAAGCTGAAAATAAATTTATAGGTGTCAACTGTGGTATAATGGATCAATTTGCAATAGGTATGGGAAAAGATAGATGTGCAATATTACTTGACTGTAATACATTAAACTATAGATATAGTGAAATAAATATGGAAGGATACTCTATAGTTATAGGAAACACTAATAAAAGAAGAGGTCTAGCAGACTCTAAATATAATGAGAGAAGAAGTGAATGTGAAAGAGCATTATCTAATCTTCAATCTAAACTAAATATAAAGTCATTAGGTGAATTAAGTGAAGAAGAATTTGAAACTAATAAAGAATTAATAGAAAATGAAATAGATAGAAAAAGAGCAAAACATGCTGTATATGAAAATCAAAGAACATTAAAGGCTGTTAAAGCATTAGAAGATAACAACTTAGAATTATTTGGACAATTAATGGTTGGTTCTCACGTTTCTTTAAGAGATGATTATGAAGTTACGGGAATAGAATTAGATACATTAGTTAGTTTAGCACTTAAGCAAGATGGTGTAATAGGTTCTCGTATGACAGGTGCAGGATTTGGGGGATGTACAGTAAGTATAGTTAGAAATGAAAGTGTAGGAAACTTCATAGAAAATGTAACTAAAGGATATGAAGAAGTAATTGGATATGAACCAACATTCTATGTTGCTAGCATATCAAACGGAACTAGAAAAATAGGATAAATATAACTTATTAGGAGGAGATATAAATGTCAGTATTAGTTTGTGGTGGAGCAGGATATATAGGAAGTCATACAGTACACCAACTTATAAAAAATGGTGAAGATGTTATAATAGTAGATAATTTACAAACAGGTCATATGGATGCAGTTCATAAAGATGCAAAGTTTTGTAAGGGTGATATAAGAGATAAAGATTTTTTAAGAAGTGTATTTAAAGAAAATGATATAGAAGCAGTTATACATTTTGCTGCAAACTCTTTAGTTGGGGTGAGTATGACTGATCCTTTAAGTTACTTTGATAATAACGTATATGGAACACAGGTACTACTTGAAGTTATGGTTGAATTTGATGTTAAAAAAATAGTATTTTCATCAACAGCAGCAGTATATGGTGAGCCAAAGCAAATACCAATACTTGAAACAGATGTAACTAATCCAACTAACACTTACGGTGAAACTAAGTTAGCTATGGAAAAAATGATGAAATGGACTGATTTTGCTCATGGCATGAAGTATGTATCTCTTAGATACTTTAATGTTGCTGGAGCATTAGAAGATGGAGCTATAGGAGAGGACCATACTCCAGAAACTCATCTTATACCGCTTATACTTCAAGTTCCACTTAAGAAAAGAGAGTACATAACTGTATTTGGGGATGATTATGATACTCATGATGGTACTTGTATAAGAGACTATATACATGTTATAGACCTAGCTAATGCTCATATAAAAGCACTTAACTATTTAAGAGAAGGAAATGAAAGTAACATATTTAATTTAGGTAGTGGAAATGGATTCACTGTAAAAGAAATGATAGAAGCTGCTAAAGAAGCTACAGGTGAAGAAATAAAGGTTGTTATAGGAGAAAGACGTTTAGGAGATCCAGCAAAACTTGTTGCATCAAGCCAAAAGGCAAAAGAAATACTTGGATGGACTCCAGAATTTGATGATGTTAAGAAAATGATAGGGGATGCTTGGAATTGGCACAAAAACCATCCAAATGGATTTAACAACTAGGGGGATATTATGAATATAAATTACGAAGTTAATAGATTAATAAATTTTGCAGTTCAAAATAATTTAATAGATGAGTTAGATGCAGTTTATGCATCTAACTTATTACTAGAAGTATTAAACTTAGATGAATTTGAAGAAGTTGAAGTTGATGAAAAACTTCAAACAGCAACACCAATACTTGAAAATATGTTAGACTATGCAGTTGAAAAAGGTATGATAGAAGATACAACAACTGAAAGAGATTTATTTGATACAAAAATAATGAATGCTTTAATGCCTAGACCATCAGAAGTAATAAAAACTTTTAATGAAAAGTATAAAAACAATAAAGAAGAAGCAACGGATTACTACTATAAAATGAGTATAGCTTCAAATTATATAAGAAAAGATAGAACTGATAAAAATATAGTTTGGAAAACTCCAACAGAATATGGTGATTTAGATATAACTATAAACTTATCTAAGCCTGAAAAAGATCCAAGAGATATAGCAAAAGCAAAACTTATGAAATCTACTTCATATCCTAAATGTTTATTATGTAAACAGAATGAAGGATTTAGAGGAAATATAAATCATCCAGCTAGACAAAATCATAGAATAATACCTATGGAATTTGCAGGAGAAAATTGGTTTTTACAATACTCTCCATATGTATATTACAATGAACACTGTATAATACTTAATGCAAAACATACTCCTATGAAAATATATAGAAAGACATTTGAAAACTTATTAGGATTTGTAGAAAAATTACCACACTACTTTGCAGGTTCTAATGCAGATTTACCAATAGTTGGAGGATCAATACTTTCTCATGATCATTACCAAGGTGGACACTACACATTTGCAATGGAAGTTGCACCAATTGAAGAAACTTTTGAAGTTAAAGGATATGAAAATACTAAAGTTTATCGTGTTAAATGGCCAATGTCTGTTATAAGACTTAATGGAGAAAATAAAGAAGAAATCATAGATTTAGCAGAGCATATATTAGATAAATGGAAAAATTACTCTGATGAAAGTGTTGAAATACTACATGAAACAGATGGGGAGCCACATAATACTATAACTCCTATAGCAAGAATGAAAAATGGTAAATATGAACTTGATTTAGTACTTAGAAATAATCGCACAAATGAAGCTCATCCTATGGGAATATTCCATCCACATAGTGAAGTTCATCATATAAAGAAAGAAAATATAGGTTTAATAGAAGTTATGGGACTTGCTGTACTTCCTGCTAGACTTAAGGAAGAATTAAATACTTTAAGTGAACTTTTAGCTGCAGGAGTTAAAGATATAGATGAAAACAAAGAGTTAAATCATCATAGCGATTGGTATAAACATATAGTAGAAAATTATGACAACATAAACAAAGAAAATGCTTACCAAATACTTAAAGATGAAGTTGGTAAAAAATTCTCTATAGTACTTGAGCATGCTGGAGTATTTAAGCGTGATGAAGAAGGTATAAAAGCATTTAATAAATTTATAAACTCATTATAAGGAAATTTTAATTATGAAAACAACTATAGTAGATGTAGCAAAAGCTTGTAATGTTTCTGTAGCCACAGTGTCAAGGGTTATAAATGGAAATTATCCTGTAAAAGAAGAAACAAAAGAAAAAGTATTAAAAGTAATTGAAGAACTACAATATCAACCTAACACACAAGCTAGAGATTTAATAAAAAAGCAATCTAGTACTATAGGTGTAGTAGTTCCTAGTATTAGTAATATGTTCTTTACTAATGTTATAAATGGAATAGAGAGTTATTTTGAAAAATCAGACTACTCAATATTTTTATGTATAACTGAACATGATAAAGATAAAGAAATATCAAGAATAAATGAGCTTATATCAAGAAATGTAGCGGGTATAATAGTTGTTGACCCAGGTATAGATAATGTAGAATCGAAATATTTTGATAAAATAGCAAGATTCATACCAATGGTATTTGTAAATAGATATTCAGAAAGTTCACATATATCATCAGTATATAATGATCAGGAAAATGGATCAAGGCTTGCTATTGATTACCTTCTATCTAAAAGTCATAAAAATATTGCATTTATTCGTGGAGATAACAGTTATTCTTATGATATAAAAGAAAAAGTATATAAAGAAATGATGAAAGATATAAACAATTTCAAAGAAGAGTTTATAGTAAATATAGGTCATGGAAATAGTATACAAACAGTTAATAAAACTATGGAAAAGGGTTTAAAGTTATTAAGTTTAAATAAAGATGTAACGGGAGTATTTGCTTGTAATGATCTTATGGCTATAGGTATTATGAATGCATGTAAAAAGCTTAATATAAATATTCCAAAAGATCTGTCTATAGTTGGATATGATAATATTGAACTTAGTGAAATGATAGAGCCAAAATTAACAACAATAGATCAAAATATGTTTTTATTAGGTAAAAACTCAGCTATATTATTAAATGAAAAAATAGAAAATAATAATAAATATAGCAAGAGTATAGTACTGAATAATCATTTAATTAAAAGAGATACTTAAAACCTATGGGGAAAATTTACCCCATAGGTTTTTTATATACAAGGCAATTATATTATAAAAATACATATGGAAAGACTCTGTATAATAGATATATCAATAGTTTTATAAGTGTAAAAAATTATATTTTAAGCAATGGATTTATCTGAAATTATTTGCTAATACATCGCTTAATCTAAGCGTATTTTGTATTTATAAAAAAATTATAAAAGTTAAGGTTAAGTTAAGGTTAAAGCTAATACTAATATAAACAAAATAATTTAAGGAGGACAATATGAAACTAAATAAGAAAAACATAATATTAGCATTAATATTAGGATTAACATTAATAAGCTCTAATTTTAATTTATCCAATGCACAAGAGTTAAGCACAGAACCAAAAAATTCATGTGAGCAACAACATCCAAATGGTAAGATGATGCATAGAAGGAGCATATTTAAGGAAAGTGTAGAAAAATTAGAAGTAGAAGGTGTTCTTACTCAAGATGATATAAAAAGTATAAAAGAGTATTGTAAAGAACAGATGATTAAGAAAGAAAAAGAAAAATCTATTGAACAAGTTGAACAAATGGTTAAAGATAATGTAATAACTAAAGAAAAAGGTGAAAAACTTAAACAAGCTATAACAAATAGTAAAGGAGGGGACTGTAGGTAGTTTTGTGTAAATACAAACTTACCTACAGTCTTTTTTGAATG